>Ga0123352_10017023_pt1 | contig 11590 bp, 5 predicted proteins | sample TergutLab28metaG_FD_89700 | JGI IMG/M metagenome (GOLD analysis project Ga0123352, IMG submission 89700) | Labiotermes labralis P1 segment gut microbial communities from Petit-Saut dam, French Guiana - Lab288 P1 | ecosystem: Host-associated > Arthropoda: Insects > Digestive system > Gut ...
GGCAGTTATTTAGTGCTAATGCATCAACCTCTATCCTTACAGAACAATACAACCCATGAAATAACTCAACAAATAAGTCGCAAGCTCCTGAGGATGGATGTATTAACATCCGAAACATGTTGAGCAGAAAATAAGGAAATAAAAAAGGAAGTGACATCAAGTTGGTCTCTCTTTATTCAACTATAATGATTTGTCTCAGTATCTGTAATAAAATGTTGAATGTTCTGTACTTTGCGTGTGGTTATATGGCAGTAACTTTAGGTGTGTTGTCGGAGGTTCTCACAGCGATGTTAATGCACGTTTCAGTATTGAATGCTTCATATGTCAATCGATGTAGAAACATTCCAAAGATATATCACATTGTGCGTTCCGTGATGTTGGGTCAAGGACTGAAGCTGTAAGAATTAATACGTAATTAACAAGGGCGTAGTAATTTGAGCACGATTTTAAGATAAGTGACAAGTTTATTGCACGGCAAATAATGAAAATAACTGTGGGCATAAATAAATGTATAAATATTTCAATGCTGCAACATGTTTCGGCCTTTAAAAGGTCATAATCTGGCTAAAATACTTTTGTTTATAAGATGTAAAAAAGTAAATAAATTAGAAATACAACGAGATATCCAATATTAAAATAGTGAGCGTGTTTAACACATACGAATTGAGCCACAGGGAGAAGGTCCATGAATAATAATTATATATCAGCTTGTCAGATATTGACATTAGGTGGTTGTAGAAGATTTTGGTAGTGGTTTCGTCTAGCCTGGAGACTCGTGTGGACAGGACAGACCGTGTTGCTTTCAGAATGACACAATGAATTGTTGCAATTGCTTTGTTAGCAGTTGTGTGCTTGTTTGTGTGTGTGTGTTTGTGTTTGTGTGCGTGCTCTCGCGTGTGTTTGTGTGTGCGTAGGTAGCGAAATCTTAACGGCTAACGTAAGGAAATAGAATGGGAATATATGACCAGGCTTGAATATAAGGAATGACACCCAAGAATTTTCATTTGTATACTCAAATCGCTGACTTTGGAAACTTCCACTCCGCATTTCTGCTTGTAGCTCTACCCATCTCCCTGTAAAATCATTTCTTTCACACACACCCATCATTCGTCACACCATGAACATGGATTTACGCATTTGCATATAAATCCTTCACCGCATGCCTAAGATCAAGTCTACTGATCATTATTCTTGAGCCCTTTTTATCACAGAACTCTCATTGCGGAAAGCATATAAAAAATAAGCAAGTTTGCTGATTCTGCATACTTAAAAAAACTGCATGAATATTTGATCATGTGCTAGAATTTCCATGCACCAACACTGCTGTGTGATATTTTAGAGCCATATCTTCTGCAACACAAGGCGTATTGAAGTTTCTGAGAGGGGTGTTCTAGCCTACGCTTGGCGGTCTTGGATGTGGAGATCGTAAAATTGTCCGTAATAGCAAGATCTCAAATCAAAACTTTATAGATAGAAAGACTATTCTCTTCATACTTTTATATACATGATTCTCCTTTCTTCCGTATCACGATTCTCCTTCTTCCTTGTCACCCTCGAAATATTCACATATCCGATTTAGATCTTCCACCATCTCTTTCACCCTCAAATACTATTCGCAAAGCCTTGTGCATTCTCAGGAAAATTTCTCCATAGATCTCACTGCCTGAAACTAACCCACCTTAAGTGACACAAGTTTTAGTATCTCTTCACAATAGCAGATATTTTACTAATTTCCACCGTGGCAGTAAGACGCTGATAGATGCAAATGCATGATCTGGTTTAACAAGTTATTAACCTAAACATTATATAGATAAAAAATAACGATTAAACTTATACCTCACACAGAACAAACTCTCGTTCTCTTGTAAGGTCAGTCGGTTGAAAATGTATTTTGAAATAATTAATGCTTACGTTAAAAATCGAAAGGAACACATAAGAGTACCCTGTAGATCGAATCCGGAAATTTCTGATTTCTAAGCTGGTAGTGCATTAGGACTTCGCTCTTCTGGGTTGTTATGCAGCGTTAGTTGATAGTTGCTCACTGATGTTTCGTGATTCCTATCGGTCCCATCTTCAGGGTAACCCTTGAAGAAAAGACCTATAGGCTCTCCATAAACCTCGGTGAAAACTATAAACCAACGGTAGCTCACAACCCAGAGGAGGGAAGACCTAAACTCCACCGCGAAGGATGACTGAAATCTCGCACGTAATGCATTAACTAACAGTAGAAATTTAAGGAATTTGAGACCATGGTCTGTAAGCTCCCACTTTCCGGTTAAGGCCCCATCGCTGAGAGCAGAAAGAATGCTCCGCATTGTTCTTCGGACCTGACTGTAAGGTTCGTAGTCTGAGAGTGACACGATAAATATAATTGTCGGGGACTCGATATTTGGCGCAGCGAATCGCTACGGTCTGCAGTGTGATTTTGGAACTCTGGTGGCAGAAAGGGATTTTATTCTTCAAAAATCATGTCATGCCTTTTCCATATACCAGCCAGCCTTCTCGAATTGGTACCGGTGTTCCTCTTAGAGTGTAGCAGCCGGATCTTAGCTTTGATAACCCACTGTCATAAAGCGCCGTAGTTAGGAATGAGCAGAGCTCTACGTCTGCGCGTTCCCTGAACTGCATTGCATGTTTTAGAAAGAACGTTACCTTTAAATGTAGCTATCACAATTTTAAGGTTTTCTCGCCTGTGTAGGTAAAGTATCATTCATATGGGAGGTGGCGTTGAATGCTGAGTGCTTAGTTGCGCACATTTAGTTATCATTGTGCAGTCTTGACGCGTGCTAACAGAATACCCAGCTGCGCAGGATGGGCTCCAAACGTGGCGAAAGGAATTGCTAACAAATCAGAGTCACCTCCCAAAAGAAATGATACCTGAATTGTCAGATTTGAGTGGTTTGTTCTGTTTCTCATTCTTCATGTTTCAGGTTTGATTGTCTGACCAGAAATTCGATGTCTTTTTTGTAGGTTTTTTATTTTCGGCGAGTGACTTCATGAAAACTCAAAAACCCTATACCAAAATATACAACGTACTCCTTTTTTTTACAGGCTTTCTAGTTTCTGTTCACAGTCACTGCTGTATGTTCTAATCCGTGTAACGAAAAAATCACCCTAAGGAACTAACAGTTAAAACATATCCAGACTCTTGAAATGTTCTGTAGAAAACGGTGACACTAAGATGAACGAGCTGTCCGGCATGAAATTTGCAGTGTTGGATTGAAGATGGATTCATATCCTTCCTGCAGTAGACATTGGAATTGTGAGAGAGCAGAATTCTTGCCTCTTCTTCATTGTTCTAGAACTAGGCTAAGTAGGAAAAAAGTCGTAGGAGAACGTGTAAATTTTATGCATATAGGACGTACAATAACAGGAAAACCGCTGTGAGTTCCATCAGTACAGAGTGATTCATGATTCGTGTTTATTAACGTGGAAGATATTTTCCTAGTTGCTGGTGATCAGAAAAGTTCACTTAAACATGCGTCTTATTATGAACTGTTGTTATAAAGATATGCAATTAGGCAATAAACAAATGTATTTTCTGATCATTTTAATACCGCAGTTTTAACTTCGCGAAAGAAGCTAACTTTAATTTAGAATGACGTCTGCTTAAAGCAATTTTTCGTGAAGTCCACCCTGTCTCAAAACAGCTCGCCCGTCGGTTGTGAATAGCTCGCATAAAAGTGCTAGAGATAAGGCTGAAATGTGGTGAGGTCACCCACCTTTCAATGGCAGACGCCAAGGCTTTTCAGTATCGCGTATCACACAAGAGACTCCACAAAGCGTGAGGCGCTGTTCTAAGGAGTGCGTTTTAGTGAATCAAAAACATATATAGCGCCATAACCATTCAGAATAGGACTTATGTTCATAGGGATATTTTAATTACAAATACCTAGGAAATCACCCCCTACAGTAATTTCCACAACCCCTACACCATCCTGTATAGATTTCAGTTCTATGATGATAAATATTATATTTCTGGAGGTAGATGAATAAGACTTGCAACATTTCTTGAAAATCTAATCGACTGTTGGGTTATGAAGACTACATGATGCAGTTGTCCATTTTTAACTCCTTTAAACCTTTAGTTTATTTAAGTAATATATAAAAACGCAGTTGCAGACTCTCCTGAAAATCTTCGTACCTATTTTAAAGGCCAACCATTTAGTGCTGTGTAGGGAAATTGCTATCTTTTACTATGAGAATCGTAGAAAACATAAATATGATATGCAGGCAAAATTGTAAGCTTTTTGATTAAAAACTTATGAAATATAATAAAAAATTAGCACACTGAGTTAAAGAGTTAAATATATTAAATACTGGTGTTTTATTGACTTTTAAAAATTCTTAAATAGCAGACATGTTTAAACTAAATAATTATTCGATGTTGTATAAACAATGTAATAGCAGCCCCACGGAATCAAATAAGCACACAACGTAACATATGACATTATGTTGCTATTTTCTTACTTTCACTGGCATTTTACTTTAGTTCCAGATTACCAGTGAAGTCTAATTATGAAGATTTTCTTGTCAAACTTTCTTGTCAAACTTTCTGATATCACGTCCAAGGTTTTCAGACTTTAATTTCACCTAATTATTTGACGGAACAACACACTTGTTAACCAACTGATAGACGCTCAGCTAGTGTACAGCACCCACTCCTGTTTGTAAAAGACCCAGAAGAACTGTAGAACGCAATATGTTGACTTTCTCCACTTCTTTAAGCGATGCTCATTTAAAGTACCTTCTAATAATATTCTCCTGTGTACGCCTTGATGTTTCAAGTGGCCTTTTCCCTTCGGGATTTTGCGACTAAAATTTTGTATGTTTTTTTCAGTTTTCTCCATATATTGCACACGTTCCTCCTCCTGGCTGTGTTCGGAAGGCGCGCAGTTAGAATTTCGGCCAGTGACAGACTGTACTATTTAGAGGTCCTTCGTAATTTTTCGCAGCATATCCACGCAGATTTTGAGATAGTGTCTCTAATTGGGCTATAACCGTTTCCTTCCACATTCTTTCCAAGTCATTGTTCCCCTATCACCCTACCGCTTCATTCCAAATAGTCTGAGATAATGAAGGCGATCTCTAAATTTATAACTTTTTCATTGTCTCTTCCACACTGGTCCTGGGATCAATGTAATATTTTTCACTGTTCTTATTGGCAGCTCTTTCTCTGCCATACAGAGACAGAAGAAGAAAGTTCACAGACCATCTCCAGCTACGGCTTCCTGGGTTAACAGTGAGTGGAGTTTATATCCATTCCCTTACCACTGCGTAAGGTTTACCTTGCCTACAGCAACATTTAAGGAATAACTATAATGAAATACATGATCATATAAGTCACTGTACATAGTTCTATTTTATCGCCTGTTTTCAAGTGTAGAATGCAGAGGCAGAGTTACAAACTCTATATGTTGCATATGTATAGAAAAATTCTGCTTGTGTTGTGAAGGTGGTCTAAAAGAATTTCAAACTCAATATATTTGTATGCGTAACGGAACAAACAGATTCCGATCAGACATTCATTATTTGGTATGTGGTCAAGAGGGTAAAGGACTAAGTTACTGACAGCCTATACATTTCTCTTACTTCAATCCTTTTTTATCTCTGGGGACGTCTTCCAGTCTAGTGTCAATGCTACAGCAGTCAGTGACGTCCAGGACTTGCAGCAACGAATAGAGAATGGATTTTAGATGATTCGTACGACACCTGGAATTTTCTAGCGAGTCAGGCAGTAATTGTTCAGACACGCACCTTCCCACTTTGATAGTTAAAGTGGACATTGAGCATTTTCTTTAACCCCCTGGAGATCGTAACGTGACAACTATACTTCAGAAGGCCTTCTTGTATATGTGATTTTTTAATATTGTGATATTGATTCACGTTCCGTAATTTTGAACCTGCATTTTTCTTTCACCCTGCATTCAAAGTGGTCAAATGCGGTCTTTTGTTTACAGCTATTACACCACTTCAGTGTTTCATCAGTTCTCTGTGCCGTCATTTTGGTTGGCAAGGTCATGCGTACTAATTCATGATGTTTATATATTGTGAAAATTGCAGGATGTTTTATGCAGTGAAAAAATCAGCTACGTGAAGGCATGGAGTATGATGCCTGAGCATCATATTTAGTAATATAAATGGGGCATTAAGAAAATGTTTAAATGTTTTTGAGATGTAATGCAAATCAAAGAGACTGTGACTTTTCTGTGGTTGCATTAGGTGATGCGCCTTGATCGTATGTGAATATGTCTAAATTGTTTCAAAGCCCTTTACATTATATACATGTAATTACATTTGTTTGACTGACATCTTTAATAAATTCAGTTATTTTCAGGGGAATAGTTACTCCCAATATAAATACTTTGGTTTTAAATTGAAACGATAAATTTCTCTCTTTTTCATGACACCTTATTATTTTTTTAGTCATCATATCATTCCATATTCATTCTGACCGCGTAACCAATCAAACTACAAATACAAATGTAAATAGCAACAAATATATTTTGTTCGTTATTTTACCATGCGACCTACGAGACGACAAGTTAAACTTGCATATTTGTCCCAAATTTATCTGCTTTTTGTTATTTTCACCATTGTGCTAATTCTCAAAGTTAAGCTCCTGAGTTGTGAAATGAATGGCTTAATTTAGGAATTACCGGATACTGAACATAAGAACAAGCGAAACATATCGGACATTTACACACATTGAATTTTTTATGTTGTATTTTTATGCGAAATAAAATTCAAGTTTGTTTGAAAAAGATCAAACCGAATGTGTACTAATAATAAAATAAAGTTGCATGAAATTAAGACATAGAGATCTTATAGCGTTTGTGACTGGAATGGTTTTTTGGGGGGACAGAGACAGACCGCCAGTCTTAATTATGAAGTATCCACCATGTTGGAATCGAATCCAAGGACGACCCTTCAAAAGACTTCTAGACCGTTAATGGGACAGGAACAGGTCACGAGGTCTAAGACCTTGCAAGCTATATGATAATGATGATGATGATGATGATGTTGACGATGCTAATGACATTCCGTTGCGACGAAGATACTCAAATTTTCCAAAGCAACGCCGGTACAGAGAGATCTACACTATAACCATGGGGTTTGCAGCCCCCGTACACATTCATTTACGCAATTTCACACAGAACAGAGGTCATAATATAAGAATAATAAAAAACAGCGATCTTCAACATTCCATCTATAAAGAGCACATTTCAAGGAAGGTGAATTTTATACATTCCCGAAGTGCCGAAAAACAACAAGAAAGCCTTCGTCCAAGTCCAGAGGTGCTGTTAGGTTTATACTACTTTACTCCTAATCATTTTAATGTCATGTTTTTAAAATTCTCATTTTATCACATTTATTAGTTTTAACATAATTTTTGACTACCAATTGCAGCTTGACATATATATATGAATTTTTTTCAGGTTGGAATCGCAACCATATATACGTACATTGATGGCGTGAAATAGTATTCATGACAATTCCTTTGTATCTTGCTTGCGTGAAGTGGCCACATATTAAACCGCAACATGCTGCATTAAACTAACTAATGTCAAAACATATTTGTGACTGACGGTTATTCTATCCCTTTGTGACTGAAGAAAATTTAGTATGACTACGTGATCCACTTACCCTCCCACACACACACACCCACACCCACACACCCACACACACACCCAAAAATGTAATTTCTTCCTTCCTGGCCTTAAAGTACTGCGCTTGCTCATATGTCCGCCCAATCTAAATACCTTTAAAATTAGAATAACAAATATTGAATTTCAGTGAGAGTGGGCCTGATCCAAATCGTACTCAGTCTGCACAGGCTCACCAGACTTCAGACATATCAAGAAGTCGGCATTAAATTTCCTCTTTGTCTCCATGAACATAGAGCACAATTTTGTTTAGCTGGGACAACAGGTTTTATATTCGATTGAAGCAATATGGAAAACGTCGCTGTATCTAGACGTAGCTATTGCCAACAGGGCAACAACAAGCCCTATATATATAAGCGCCACACTTGGGAAAGAAGCTAGTATAAGATATGTCAATGTTACTCTTGTTAATATGGGCGCTTCCCATTGTGTCGTGTAAGCAGAGGGAATATGCGAGTAGTAACGTCAGACAAAAATATGTCAGAGTATGATAGAACACAGAAGGGATAGCGATGAATGGAGAGAGGATTTGAAATAGGGAAGGGGTTCAAAACTGAATATATCCCTGAAGGGTACTTGCCCTGTTCGCATTGCTTCTCTATACAATATGGAAGGTCCGAACAGGCGGTCATTCGGTGAATTCAAATATTTGTTGACGGTGATGTGAAATATTCTAGCTGTAAGCTTCCCTCGTGCCACCCCCATGCTGTCTCTCTCTTCTGCAACAAATATTGACTCTAGCTGGCAGGGTTGGTGGCTGTACCACTTCGGATATCCAAGTTCAGGGCACCTCCGTTGCAGTGTTCCGTAGTATTAACTCGCACAAGTCTGCATGGTTCAGGTGTCTCGTGCCACGTAATGACGTCTGCTCGTTATAGGACGGTATTTGTGACTTAAGACAAAACAGATTCAAGGGGAGCTTGCTGGCATGAAACTAAGTTACTCTGCTCCTGCTAACATTTACCGGGTCTTCGTCCACCTAATTTGTGCGCTGCGGGATAATGCTCCTTAAGGCGTCCGTTAGTTGGGCTGTTTAAATTTTGTTTACTCATATTTGGTGCAAATTTGGTCTGGGAATCGGTCCGTCGTAAGACCAAAACTTCATAGCACAATATAAACGCAACAGCTAAAGCAGACATCCAAGACTAACCATATCCTGGGAGGCATACTAACTCACCTTCGAAGTTTACGAAGGATGGAAGATAATAGATACCTTAGTGCAGGCACTCTAATCGGCAAAGGCATACAGGATCGAAGGTAAATATCAAAACATAGATTGCCTACATGATACAGGAAGTAGAGTCAAGAAAGGAAGGAAGGGCCAGCAAGCCAGATAGTGGACACTGCTGCGATCCTCTTTACTGGAACAAGCAACAGGGCTGTCGTTTGTAGATAAAACATTATTAAGCAGAGCAGCTTATCTCAGTAGCCGTGTGGCTTCAGGTTAACAGAGTCTTGGACCACCTCGACGCTTGTATTGTGGGTATGACGTTGCTCCTTTCATTAATGCTTTTTCGAACGCTTATGTTTTGACATTTTCCTCAGAGGCCTTAGGACCAGCGGATGTCTAATCCCGAAACCCTATCAAGGATCCGAAAGGCTTAATAATTCAAAACGTTTGATTTAGAAGAGGCCATGAGAAGTATTAGCTGAGGAGATGGAGCTAAAATAATTTCTTTTTCGACTCATGTCATGTGCGTAATATTATTCCTAATGCCTTGTTTGCAAGCACTGTATGATATTTTGCGCGTAGCTGACAGAAATTAGCTATTAATTTTTGGAGTATATCGAGGTGGAAAGGAACTCACACGCTGTCCGTACCATGATTCATTGTTAGAAATAAAGTAGAAAATACTGTAGAAAATATATCATGAATCATTTTGTTTTGAGATGCACATCATCATAAAATGACGCAAGGAAATGCTAAATGCTTGGGCGTCTCTTACGGACCCGTAAAATGGTTTTATAGGACGATTATCTGACAAGTGATGCGCCTCCCGCGGCAAGTGATATGGATCCCATTTATCGTCAAGCAGTATATCGAAGACCCTCTATGGGACATGATAAAACTCCTGCTTTCTCTCACCAGCTTCTCCATACTTTCTTCCCACAGCTGCAAATATGGCAGCTTCATTGGTTTGTGTCCATACCGTCCGTGGGCGATCTGCATTTACATGTGCAGTTGATGTTACATTTTCGGGTTCCATGGAGACGCTGCTGCAATGTTTGAAACACATTAACGTCTGCATGATGTCGACCGGCGTAATGTAGTGCGAATTCCCGTCCATTAGGACTAGCACAACTATTACAGACACGAGAGTTAAGAGCATGTTGCAGTATTCATCGTGTTTGTACTCCGTGGTCATTCGATCACAAATGGGGCCTGCTTTGCTCTGCTCTGCGCTCTGTGTCTTGAGTAAACTGAACTACTCACTTTATTGTCACTAGAAGTTACGGTTGAACAGCGTATCACCATATTTGCAGTTTGCATGTATATCCAACAATAAAAATTTCAGGATGTATGCTGCAAAATGTGGTAGACTTGGATTATTAAAGTAATTTCACTATAGAAAAATTGTGTACGAATTTCCTTTCATTTGCATTCATTAAGTATTCTCTATATACGACAGGCCCACAGACTCTTCCAAAAAATAGTTCTCCACATAGTGCGATATAGAGCTGTGTTTTTAAATTTCCAGTATTCTTTTGTTTCCTCAAATTTATCCAGTAGATCCTCACTTCTTCTTCTTCTTCTTCTTCTTCTTCTTCTTCTTCTTCTTCTTCTTCCCGTCGCCTCTACCTTTCCCTCTGTCATTGTTACAGTAACGTGTTTCATAATTCAATTCATACGCAAAGTGTTATCTATCCAGTTAGCCGACCTCCTTTTTCTTGTACGTAGGATGTTCCTCTCCTTCTGGAATGTTCGTAATACTTCTTTATTTTTCATCCTGTGTGTACGAATATACATGTGTATATTAAACATATGTAATTTATCCGACCAGAAACGATACACGTAAGAATAGTGCGTATAGTTCCCTGAATTGTTTTCTGGAAACTTCGTAATTAAATCACTAACTTCCTAAAAACAAAGTCGGAGGAAGGATTCTAAAATGTAAGTCAGAGAAACACAAATCTGGACAGATATGTAGTGCTCTTACACTGAAATTAAATTTGTCTTTGAAGTGTATGACTTGTATTCGGCAGAAAACGATCTTCAGTTGACTACAGTAACTGGTACAGTCCAGGTTTAACATAATACGTAACATGGCCTATTTGCGTATAATATAACATTTTTTAGTCTCTTTCCTGCCCGTTATTCACTGCAGAGCACACAGTGTGAAATTTTCTCGGTACTGTTGCTAATGTGTAATGTAGTTTTCCCGCAAGATATTCCTACTTTTATTCCCACTTTTTCTTAATCATAGAGTAAAACTTAATTAACTTCGGTGTTAAGTCATTTTTAAAGTTTTTTGAATTGCGACATTGACAAGGAAAGGAAGGACATTGCTGACGAAGGACACTCACCGTTATTTCGCTTTTGCTTGTCAAAAAATTCTGTGATAAAAATTGGTTTTCGAGTTCCTAGCTACATTACTGTACTCTTGCATATCACAGACTAGAAAAATTGTGTAGTATAAACAGATGTTACACAACATGCCTGTACGATTAATATAGAGTTTTCTGAAGAGGCCGAGTAAAACAAAATATATCTGAATCAGAAGAAACACTTTCATTATATATGTTCTATAGAATACAAAGCGGACCGCCTCTGTCGTCTAGCGGTCAGAGTTTCTGGCTACAGGTCCCGGGTTCGATCCCCGGCGCTACCAGATTTTCTGAGTAGTAGTGGGTCTGGAACGGGGTCCACTCAGCCTCGTGAGCCTAGTGAGGTCAATTGAGGAGCTACTTGAATGAAAAAAGTA
>Ga0123352_10017032_pt1 | contig 11588 bp, 10 predicted proteins | sample TergutLab28metaG_FD_89700 | JGI IMG/M metagenome (GOLD analysis project Ga0123352, IMG submission 89700) | Labiotermes labralis P1 segment gut microbial communities from Petit-Saut dam, French Guiana - Lab288 P1 | ecosystem: Host-associated > Arthropoda: Insects > Digestive system > Gut ...
TAAGCCAGAAGCTGATGTGTACCATTTAGTTTCAAGCCATCCTGTTTTACCTGAACCCTCCTAATGGCGTACTCTAAAGCAAAGTTGAAAAGCAGTGGTGATAGAGCGTCTCCTTGTCTCAGATGTTTTACAGTAAAATAAAGTAGCATGAATTGATTGAATTATACAATATGAAATGTATAATTCAATCAATTCATGCCACTTTATTTTACTGTAAAACATCAGCGTCAAAATAAGAATAGCCATATCACTCATTTACGACAAGAGTGTCATAATTCAAAATTTGGCATTTTTGAGTTATTAGTACAGAAAGAAACGTTTGTAGATGCGCTTTTAACAGGTACAGTGTCATAGCACAGTTTGCAAAACTCGCCGCTAGAAAGCAATTGTGTCGTCGTTGCACTCATAGAAAATTATAGCACTTCAAAACCTTTAAAAGTTTCTCCTGAAAAATCACATATTTTGAGTTGTGACATTATTGTCGCAAATGAGCGATATGCTTTACTCTTAGCAATTAATTATCTACTTCGTTAGCTTCAAAAGACTACATACAAAGTCTGCTTTATAATTTGATAGTTCAAGGAATGAAAGGTAACTTTTATAATAAAACATGTCAAGAGACAAAGAGAAACCAATTCTATTTAACGACTCTGTCAGTTGCTAATATTATACAGCGACGATGACAGATTCATGAAATGTGACGAAGGGGAACTGGTGGAATAACACTGATAGAATATCGAAGTACTCGGGGGGGGGGGAGGACCCTCTGTGCCAGTGCCACGTTGTCCATCACAAATATAACTTGTATTCGAAATGTTTTCTTACTGAATGCTTATGATAGGACACACATAATGAAACAAATTACATTCGTCATAATGACAAAGAGAGACTGAGAGGAATTATAACAGAAATCGTGTGCTGAACGAAACTTTACGGACTAACAGCAGTTAAAACATGTGAAAATGGTACAAGGTAACACAGCGTACCGTAGGTGCTAATATCTCCCACGTTTAAAGCTTCTTGACTAACTTTGGTGTTATTTCTCCCATGCGACGATCTAAGGTGTACTTCGGGGATCCCGTAAGGGGACATACACAGTGGACTACCAAACAGTGTGACAAATAGGTTTTCTGTAACCTGAGGATCTAATAGACAAGACTTACTCGATGCAGCAAAAGCAATGACATGTGGTTTTATAAGTACACGGCAATTACTTTTGTAATGCATTCCAATAACTTTCACTCTCTTAATTGGCGCGTTCGCAAAATCGCAAAAAGCGACTGTTAGCTTCGTCATGTCTGTCTGTTCGTCAGTCCACACGCATGCAACAATTCGGGTCCCACTGGTGGATTTTCATGAAATTTGATGGTTGACTACTTTCGAAAATCTCTCGAGAAAACTCGGGTTTCGTTAAAATCTGACAAGACTAACGGGTATTTTACACGAAGGCCCTATATATGTTCATCACAGTATCTCGCTGAATTCTTCTTAGAGTAAGAAATGTTTCAGGTAAAAGTTTTAGATAAAGTCAAAACACACATTTTATGTCCAATGACTTTTTGTTACGAAAATCGTGTTGTTAATGAGACAATGTGGGAAAATGTTGCACAGTCGGACAGGACATACTTGACAATATAATACGGCGCATGCGCTTTGCATGCTGGATAACTAAGGCTACAGACACACAAACACTCGGAATGTGCAGTACTTATTTATTGCTTTGCCAAGGTAACAGAGTTACGTTATACGTATTAAGTACACCGTACATTGCGTGTCTTGTTTCATGCACGACGGGACACAAGCAGCTGGCTAACCTCGTTTTTCAGAAAACTGACAGACACTCTAAATTGTTTACAACAAATGTCAAATAAACTTCTGTGTAAAAGTGAATGGTACTTTTATACAAACACGTTAATTTGACATATTTTGGAAATTATAAAAAAAAAACTTAAACGAAAGTGGCGACTTACCGAAACATTTACCACTGCTCAAATTTTCGAGGCGAAACCTTCTACGTTACGTATTACATATATATATAGATAATTTAATATTACCTATATATATAAGTTAAGTTACACTTACTGATTAACTAAGTGTAACTTAACTTATAGAATTGTGCATTAAAGGACTGGTCGAAAAAAATAGCTAATATGAATGTAACGCAAGGCGTGGGTAACCTCAAGATACTTCTACCCTACAGATTTTGCGCCTAGCCCAAAATGTCGGACGGACGACGACATGCTGGTGTTGCTGATAAGGAATTACAAATAATAAGAGGTGAACTGGCGTACAAAGGAGTAAAATATTCGTATAGAACTGTACGAAAAACACGTCAAAAAATGGTTCGAAAATTATCGGCGAAGAGATGCGACGACAGATACTGATTTTCTGCCAGAGTGTGAAAATTACACACCGTGTACGACAAGAATGTGTGCGAACACTACAGTCTTCTGAGATGTTATGCCGCGTCGACTGGTAACTAATTACCACCCTTCCGAATTATCATCGCGGTTTCATCTTCAGGATGAAGCAGTCTTCTCTTCTAGACTGCTTGTACATGAATGTGAAAAGCACTGTGACTTCGAAACGGCGGTCGACACAGCACAGCATCCCAGAAAACCTGAAATGTCAGCAACACCGCTGTCAGAACCCCAAATCTCGCACGTCCAATATTGTTGTTCACGACTTTCGTATGACACGACCTTGAACCGTAAAACCACATCGTCAAGGAATTCCTCAAAGAGCTGAGAACAGCTGAGCAACTCAGACCTATACGTTTCTAGGCACAGCGTTTCATGCTCCCAAAACGTCAGACCTCTTAGGCCCATGGACAAAAAAAAATACCACTCTCCACGATGTTGAGAATCAGAAAATGTATTTGTAGGAGCAATCTCTTAAGAACACTCTTGGTAAGAGCCTGGCTTTTTCCATTATCATGAAACGAAATTACTGAGACGCAGAATGGTGGACTATGAGAAAATTAAAATGCTCTATCATAAAAGTCACACAAAACTTGATGTTCTCTCTTTTCTCTCTCTCTCTCTCTGTAACTTAATGAAAACAGGAACAGGAAAACAGCATCCGTAATTTAATGTATACAACAACAACACGAAATTATGTGACTGGCTATATATTACCCATATGCGTCTTCAGCATTTTATGACCGGTTGGCGTGCCTGGATGAAGATGAAAACCTGTGCGTAACGAAGAAACAGCGATTTTATCGATCCAGTCTGAGACACTTAATACCAAGTCGCAAATATAACCGTAATTCTTAAAGACATTTACAACGTGCAAAGCGTAAAACAAACAGGAGTGCATTTAATACCCCATAAACCCACTTCAGTATTTTACGGTAACTACTTTCGTTTAGGTATTCATGTTATCTATAAAGTGACAGTCCATATCTACCAAATTTAAACAAAAACTGCAATTGATAAATGTTTCCAATGTGTCACACAGTTTTGGGAATAATATCTCCATATTATTAATTACCTGTAGATTCATACACACGAATTTCATCCAATATGTAGTCCAGGGCATCTATGAAAATTCTTCTAAAAAAATATTTAAAAACCTTCTTCTATAAAACAACGTAACGCCCGTACATGTTCGTCCATTTAAAATCTTGAAACACGTGTTAAGACCAACTTACACATTATTTTACAGGTAATGTTCCGAAATTTCTCAATTCTGTAATCTTGCGGAACCCTGCAATTTTCTTCATTCACAGCCAGCTACCTACTACTGAACGTCAACTGTCTCCATCCCTGCGTCTCCTAACAATTCAAAAGACTGCCAAAGGCACTGCCCTCACCCCGGCAAAGTGGACGCTCATCCCTTTTTTTCCTCCGTTGGACCCCCTCAATTTAAAAAATCCCAATTCTAAACTACTGTAATCCACTTCTTTCTTTCCTATTGCAGCATACAGCATACAGCATACTCCTCCTCCATCGTTCTTTAAATACTCCGTCCTTTACAAAATTCATAACAGGGTGAAAACTGTGGAAACACACGGATTTCAAATTCGATGCCTAACCCTAAGCCGACATAAATGCCAATATCAACCAAGCCATATACTACAAGCACAATGACGGCGACACATCGGAAGACACGCATGCGCCTTGGATGTCAACAAGCTCAAAAAATGGCACCAAATTAATTGCACGAAACTTAACTACACGAAATGTGATACCTTATCCTACGGAAACAATACAAATTCAGTAACAAATATTCGTATTAGGCCAATAAGACAGGAAATGTACGTCTAACGTAAAATTAAGCGCGTTCGCGTTACCACTGTTGCCAAGGAAAAAGCAATAAGTATTACACTTTCCGAATGTGTGTCTGTAGCCATAGGTATCCAGCACGCGAAGCGCATGCGCAGTATTATATTGTCACCTGTGGCCTGTCGGTCTTTACAACTTTTTCCCACATTATCTCATACACGGTGGGACTTTCGTAAAAGAAAAAGTCATCGGACATAAAATTTGTGTTTTGACTTTATGTCCAACTTTTATCCGAAATATTTCATATTCTGAGCAGAATTTAGCGAGATACTATCATAAAAGTACAAACGGCCTTCGTGTAAAATACCCGTTAGTCTTGTCAGATATTAATGAATTTAGACTATCCTCGAAAGATTTTAGAAAATACTCAAACATCATATTTCATGACAATCTGTCCAGTGGGAGCCGACCTGTTTCATGCGGATGGACAGCCAGACATGACGACGGTTACAGTCGCTCTTCGCAACTATGTGAACGCGCCCTCAAAAAATGGCAATAAAACGTGAACAAACCGCCTAAACACAAACACGTTTAGGGCTCAAATAAAGCCACTTCGAAAACATTCTGCAACATTTTCATTATCTTCGTTCAATTCAGGAGTTAATACAACTCGACTCATCCCTCTGAGTGAAAAGTTCGTCAGACAGCAACAAACACGCGCACAACAAAACAACACACATAGAAATGGAGAGATACGGATTCAGAAAATGGAGCAAAATGATTTTCTATTATAAGGTAAAAAATTCTTGTCACTCCGGTTTCGAAGCCGCTCTGTAATTCCTGGCATACAACACGCAGTTCTTATAACAAACAATCCACGTAATATAAAGCGAAGTACTCTCTGTAAACACTCTCTTAACCTCTTTACTGGATTAAAACAAGTAATCAGCTTCACACACCGATCGCATCATTCCCGGGAAAAGCACCCCGCCCCCACCACCACCGGCCCGTACCCATTGAAAGGAGCCTGGTTGCGCCGCAGCGCCGGTCTGGACGCTTTGGAGTAGAGAAACGCCTCTTGCATCTGCCGGGGATCGAACGATTTCTCAGACGCCCAATTCGCAGCCTAGATACTGGAACGACTGCGCTATCCCAGCTCCATGTTCTCTGTTGTCTCTTTAACAGTAAACAGTGTTTCATAAAAAGCAAAGCGCTCTATGTAAACAGCCGTTTCGTCGCTGGGCAGCAGTTCAGTGTGTACAGTGATCATCATGCACAGCCACAGCAGTAAATAACAGAGATGTGTGGTGTCATTTCTTGGATTTTAGACAATGAATTTAATTGTCTGTAAGAATAATTCGGTGCGAATAAAAAAAATGTGATATATCATAGTTCTTCGTTACTTGTTCTTGTTCTTATGGACCTGTGGTAATACTCGGCAGAGACAGAAAAGAAGGTGACTCGTGTAGGGAAGACTACAGGTGGATTTCCAGACTCAACGCTCTTAAAATATTTCGAGGAAGTGCGTGCAGGAAGCGAGGTTGGTTCAGATCCTGGATACATCGGTGGCAAACTGGGCATCCCCCCAAAAAAGTGAAGCACAAGGTTAAATATTTCCGCCACTGTAATGTGGCGTCAGATCTCACTTGTGGAATGAAGGGGGCTAGACTAAGTAACTTACCCTGAGCACATGGAAACCCACAGAAAACCTCAGGAACGTAACTTGACTCTAATGAGAGTGGGATGTCATCGAAATGAGAACTGGCCAAAGGCTTTGCATTCATTTACCGCATCCGACGTTAGAACCACAAGATAATATACGGCTCTATTTTGCAATCTTTCCTTCGCGTTAAATGTTTCTGAAGTTGAACGTTATTGGATAAGATAGTATTTTCGGTAACGTGCGACGATAATCCGCTTGGCGGTGCGAGAGGGCGCGGCTCTGAGCTGGCCTCGCCTGGGTGATCTTCGGAGAAGAGTAGCATGGGGAAGGTAGTGATACAAATTCGTCACTCGTGTCGTGTAGTCACGATTAATGACATTTTAATGCACCGTCTGGCTACTTCACCTGAAGCCGGGATCAACTGCAGGGTTCTATCTGATCGAACACGTCATTTATAGCGGTAACGCGTCTTGCTTTTATTCCATAGGTGTACTCTTCGTGTCTCGAACTGGGAATCCGCTATTATGAGGCTCTGGCAACTTGAGTCAGGCCCTCAGGTTAAATAAAGATCGTGAGGGCTGTCTCAATAAAGACTAGAGAAAAAACGATTTAGGAAAATGACGTACTCGGCCGCGCGGTTTTTGCAAAAACCCCGGAATATATTTTCTTTTGACCAGTCTAAATTAACTAAATCCACGGAGCAGTCCTTTAGAATCTAACATTTCTTCACCTAGTCAAAAAAAGTCTAGCATTTATGAAAACCTAAATTCATAACTTTGTTCACAAAATTCCGCCACTTGTCCCTGACCATACCTAACCATTGTTTCTTTAAGTTATCTCTTAACATTATACTCCCATCTATGTCTACGTCTTACAAATTGTCTCTTTCAGATTTCTCCACCAATACACTGACTACATCTCTCCACCATACGTGCCACATACCCCAGCCATGTAATACCCCATGAATGGATCCTCCAAACAATATTTCGTGACTACCAATCACAAAGCTCCTCAATACGCAGTTTCGCCAGCATCCTGTCCCCTCCTCCTCCTCCTTCTTAGGCTTAAATATCTTCTTCGGCACCCTATTCTCGAACACCCTCAGCCTATGTTCTTCTCTAATGTGAAAGACCAAGTTTCACAACAGCATAATTAAAGTTCTGTACATTTAATCTGTATATTCTTAGACAGCAAACACACAAAATTGCGGCAGCCATTCCCCGAATTTAATTTGCCATTTCTTCACCCGTCTGATCTGTTAATGTCGTTCACAAATATCTGAACTGCGCCACATTTTCAACGGCCAGTTTAAGTTTAATATTATGCAGTGATAAGTGAGTCCGCATCCACGGCATGGCGCGTCCTCAGGTTGCGGATGAAGGAACGGTTTCCAGTATGGAGGGTAGCTGCGAATGTATTGAATAAGCAAGCAGTCGCGGACAGCCGACAAGGGGTGGCCCTCCAGCTTGGGGGTTGGGCGAGGTGCTAACAACTCCTCACCGTAAAAAGTATATCATGTTACGAAATGTTCACAAAGAAAGAAACACTTCAGCCTAAGAGGGACGAAGTAAAAGGGAGTGGAGAAAAATACATAATGTGGAGCTTAATGACCTGTACTCCTCACCCAAAAATGTTCGGGTGATAAAATCGAGAAGAGTGAAATGGGCGGGGCATGTAGCACGTATGGGGGAGAGAAGAGGTGTATACAGGGTTTTGGTGGGGAAACCTGAGGGAAAGAGACTACTTGGAAGACCCAGACGTAGATGGGGATAATATTAATATAGATCTTCAGGACGTGGGATGTGGGGATAGGGACTGGATCGAACTGACTCAGGATAGGTACAGGTGGCGGGCACTTGTAAATGCGGTAATGAACCTTCTGGTTCCATAAAATGCGGGGAATTTCTTGACTAGCTGTAAACCGGTTAGCTTCTCAAGAAGAACTCTACTCCATTAAGTAAGTAAATAATTAAGTATTATACAGTTACCTTAAGCCAATTCATCCGGGTTGTGTGTCAGATACTACGATAAAAATCAACTTATAATCTGCCAAGCACAACATACATGCTTTATAAGTACAAACATCTACATGTTTCGGCTAACCAGTAGCCAAAATCGGGAAGTACACGTAAGACGAAAAGTAAAATTTACAGCTGCAGTTTTGTAAAAGTTTACTCCTTATCTTCTTGTGTGTACAGCCCGAAGATGGCTATCTAATGTGCCGAAACATGTAACTGTTTGTACCCGTAACAAATATACGCTGGGTGTGACGGATTGTTAGTTGGCTTTATCTTAATATACGTAGTTATGTTAAAGCACTTTAAAGGTGCATCGATTGCTGCCATAAACCAGAAGAAAGGTAAAGGTAAAGCAGTCCCGTTTCAGGCCTGGAGTGGCCCAGACGGTTCCAGGAAGTTAAGGTTCCCAGATTTCATGACAACGGCACAGGATGATGGTAAGGTTGTCAGCCTTACGTACCGGCCGCCTTTACCCCAAGGAAATGCTCCTGGTACTCATTTCTATTAGAGGCTGAGTCGACCCCAGGGCCATACTGCGATCGGAGGGATTTTATGTCATTGAAAATTTCCAGTGACACCAGCTGGGAACGAAGCAGCGACCTTCCGATTTGTAGCACAGCACCTTAACCACTGTGCTACCGCGGTCCCCGCGATCTCCGCCTACATGGATTAGAAGTATGATAAAGGGTTAAGAACAAAACACAAACACACCCATATTAATTCTTTAAAGTCTGGTCCACATTCAACTCACATTCCGGGTTTTGCGTATTTTTACATAAAGAAATTCATAAAGCGAAAAACGCCCGTCCGTTCGTATGTTTACATACAAAACTTCCCGATTGATTTCGATTAAATTTCGTATGGCGGGTTTCACTATAAGTTGCAGCGGAAATTTAATCTTGTTCGGTAACGGTACAATTACCATATCAATGGCAGACATTTACTCGTATACCAACAGTTCTGAACTTTGGGTCCATCACGACGGACAAACGCAAAGAGATAGAAACGAATCACATTACAGTGTCAATAACATGTAGACTAGGCAAACTGTGATTCTTTTTAAGTGCATTAGCTTACGAAATGTTAATTGCTAACATAATATAGATTTAGGATTGGTTGGCTAATTAACTAGAAGTGCCATGATAAGAAGCTTAAAAAAACATCTTCAGACATTTGATTTAATATCTATCATTCGCTGAAGCTTACTTCTACAAATTTCACAATGAAATTTCAAACACCTGCCCTAACAACACTACCTGCATTTATACTACGCGTCAAAAGATAATTTCGCATGCAGTGTTCATCAACTACGAAACACAGCCGTGTCCACAGCAGATGACAAACGTCAAACGACGAACCTCCTTAGTATAATCACAGTCAGCTAAGATTCTTTGGTTACAGAATTATAAGCCATGTAAAGTTATTTTCCAACCTGCCCTCGTAATTAACAAAACAGGCAATGTACGTGGGGCGTTCGGGTATCCAGTCGATCGAGCACAAAGGGACGTACAGTCTCCATTGTAGTGTTCCTGTTATAATTTCTACAGTAACTCTGAGGTAAGTCATCCCCGTCGTGTGTTAAAAAACTAATGGTGAGTTAATTTCAGTCAGAAAACACAACTATAATAGTATGCTAAATGATGGTATCTATTAGCAAAGTAAATAACTACATGTTTCGGTTATTCTTCAGGTTATTACAATTTTGTTAAAAGAGTGTCATATAATGTGTCTATATATAAAAACTAAACTCCGTGGCTTTAGTCCGCACGCGAACTATACCGACAGAGCGGCCGCCTCCGGTCGGCGAAGTTAGTGCCAACTTTTGTGGATAGAGGGGTGTCACGTGGTCAGCGCAACGGGTCCCCACAGCCGTTAAAGTCTGTTTTCTAGACCTGGAGCCGCTACTATTTTCATTCAAGTAGCTCCTCAGTTGACCTCACGAGGCTGAGTGGACCCCGTTCCAGAACCACTGCTACTCAGAAAATCTGGTAGCGCCGGGGATCGAACCCGGGACCTTTGTATCTGTAGCCAGAAACTCTGACCACTAGACCACAGAGGCGGTCTGTGTCTATATATATGTATATATATATATATATATGACACTCTTTTAGCAAAATTGTAATAACCTGAAGATGGCCGCTATAGGCCGAAACATGTAGTTATTTACTTTGCTAATAAATACCATCATTTAGCATACTATTATAGTTGTGTTTTCTGACTGAAATTAACTCACCATTTGTTCTACAGTAACAATGCGTTACCTTAGTACCGTCGACCTACGTTTGTACCATTAGAGTGCCACAGCAGCATATGCCTGTGTAACAGTTACCACCACCTTTACTTTTAATTTAAATTAAATTTATTGATAGAAACTTTAAAATTTCCCACCGCGGCGGTCATTGCCGCTAACACTGCAGGGACTCTGCGAGCAGCATTACAAAACGGCGGACATATCAGATCGATATTATCGACTCTGGCATTTTATCATTTAATAACCTTCCGAGTTCTGTCTTCAAATCCCTATAATCAATCCACTAGAATAAACAACAACAACAAGTTCAATCAATCGAAACTAATAGTAGTAGCTCCTAACTGAATTTATTGTTGTTTGTTGTTGTTGTTGTTGTTGTTGTTCAGGAGTAACATTAAATAACTTTACGGTAAGACCACCTAGAATCTACTATTTCACAGTTCAAGGTAAACAGCTACGCAGCTGACACGATACCTTTAAAACAAGAAATGTTCCTACTAATCGAACTTATTCTGTCTGTGTGTTGCAGCGGGGACCAATCTAGTGGGGAAGTTTACACAAAGCGTGCGTCGAATAGTCCAAGATGTCAAGGACGAAGGAACCTCCAGTAAGTACCGGCGTCAAGAAACATACTATATCACATATCTGAAGACCAGCACTTCACATTTCTGCGCAAACGCCATAAATACCATCGCAAAACTAACTTATCTTGTTGGAATGCAAAATTATTTTGTCTCTTAAATAGAGGTTCACAGACTTTTCGAAAAATTTAGGAGCCACCGAAAACTTTTAGGTGCCAGAAGGGTGACGCGAAGCAAGTTCCATATTGAGGACCCACAAATATTAGGCACCAACGTACAAAAAGTAGAAGGCCAGGCGATTTGGGGCTTGGGATTTGTGCACCCCTGGTCTTAAATTACTTCTCAACAGAAGGAATTAAAAATAAATAGCCTCCATCAAAGAAAAGAATTCGCTTTTAAGTCCCCTCCCTTTACAAAATCCGAAAGCACAATGCCCTGTTCAAAACCATGACCCAGCTAATCCAATTTAATAACTGTCCAACAAGATGCGACTTATTCAGTTTATTATATTTCTGTAGGCAGCTCTACATGTTTCGGGTGTTGACACCCATCATTAGAAGCTCGTACAGCTGTAATTGCAGCTTCTGGTATTGATTAACTGCAATGAATAAAATACGCTGCTATTAATACTAATATATAATTTAAAATTCTAGATTGGTCACAGTGAATGTTACTAGCCTTGACCAATCTAGAATTTTAAATTATACATTAGTATTAATAGCAGCGTATTTTACTCACTGCAGTTAATCAATACCAGAAGCTGTAATTACAGTTGTACGAGCTCCTGATGATGGGTGTCAACACCCGAAACATGTAGAGCTGCCTACAGAAATGTAATAAACTGAA
>Ga0123352_10017034_pt1 | contig 11587 bp, 4 predicted proteins | sample TergutLab28metaG_FD_89700 | JGI IMG/M metagenome (GOLD analysis project Ga0123352, IMG submission 89700) | Labiotermes labralis P1 segment gut microbial communities from Petit-Saut dam, French Guiana - Lab288 P1 | ecosystem: Host-associated > Arthropoda: Insects > Digestive system > Gut ...
AAAAAAAATACTCCCTATAGACAGACGGCCTCTAATCTTCTTCCGGACTTGGACTGAATACTTGTTTTCGCTACCACACCCCTCAAGTTAGAGTAACAGAAACCTACCTAATTAAAATAAGGACCTTCGAAACGCAAGGGAGAATATTACAGAAGGGTAAATGGGTTCCAGGAATGCTTTTGCTTATTTTATTTTCGAAAATTCAGGTCTTCTGAAATGTGACGCTGTGTCGTTTGTCAAGTTGCGCCGATGTTTCTTGAGTGTTGTAATCTTATGGATCAAGGATTCCAGAACTCCTTGACCTTAAATGTACCAACTACACAATTCTCAAGTCCCCTTTCTGATAGATGCAGCAGCGTGTTTTATCATAAATCACTATAATTCGTCAAGGCACGGTAAGTGAAGGGTTACTGTGAATATGACAAGTAGCAGTAATATATTGAGAGGACATTATATAACATGCACTACATTTAAACGATCGAAGTACTAAACTATATATTGTACAAATCGAATGAATAAATATATCAATAGAGCAACGCAAAGTGGCAGTTCAAATGTGTTTAATTTCCAAATATTTACACTGTCTGAAACTCTGTGTTCATTACCACGATAAAACGTCTGATCGGAGCTGTATATACGGATACATTATCTACAAAGTTTGTTTCACCTTGCTGCATAATTTCCTTTTTCATTTACTAAAACTTATATTTAATGATTTCGTAAATATAGTGTAACGAGTAATTAAAATAGAACTTTTCGGAACAAAATACATTCTCCTGAAATGTATGTTTGGTGGTGTTCTTACCAGCATGGCTCAGAAGTTACAGCCCCTATACCAAAGGCAAATTTTTCTTTCGATGTATCCCATTAATCAAACGATCCAAAGTTTTCTTAATTCCATGCTGAAGCACCCAACTGGAAGAAAGCAGAGTCCCATGGGAAATTACAATCAATATATCTTGCTACAGTTTCAAGGTGATTGCTAGATCGACAAGTGTCTTTTAACTAATTGCTAATTGCGTGTTGCCTATAATAGGAAGGCAGATATTGAAAAATACCGGAATATGGTAAAAGTTTTTCTGCGCACGAGATGAAGTCATGTGGGGAAGTTGGGCGTAACTCCACTCATCCCAAAGCTCGATACTAGATGAACGTGAATGGTCAAACCTCATGCCCTGGCCGCTTTACCCTGGATAAAAGCTCTCGGTACCCATTAATCACAAAAATCCCTGAGCTGGTACTTGTGCTCTTGAGAAGAAAAGTACCCCTTGTCCTACCGGCAATGGAAATGAGTATAGGTATGAGATAATACGGCACGGTCGTTATAGCGATATTTTATAAATATCGACTGTAACAGAAAAGTCACCTGAAATTAAAAGTTAACTCTTTCTTTTTTGGCATTTAATTGCAGTAAGTTACCCAAAATACCACTCTACGCACACACCCATTAAGAAAAGCGAGTACAACTAGCTTTACATCAAAGCGTCTTTAAGGTAAAAACCAAGTATTCCGTGTCGTCACGATCTTGCGCGAAATAAATTTTAACCAATTTGCAGGCATTTCCTTTTGTGTGTTCAAATTTCACAATCAGAATCCCTACTTCAAAGTTTTTGGCTTTCTTAACTCTTTGAAAGAATCTAACAGCACAAAATGTCACGTAGATATGATTATTATTACAAAACGAATTGAACACTCGAAAGTTTCCACGTCAGAAACTCAGGATGCCCTAAACTGCAACAACACCTATGGGACTTGGAAAAGAAGTAGATACGGAGGAGGAAGAAGAGCGTTTCTAAATCACGGCACGTCTTCAGCCTGCTGATGCTTTAGTGCAGAGCGTGTCTGTTGCTGAGTCCACTAAAAGGAGTCCCCAGCGAGTAATTGGTTCCGTCCAGAATGCTGACCATACACGCAGGTGGAAACGATCATAATAGGGAAGACGACAAAATGACAATGACAGTGATGAAGACAAAGTGACAGTAGCGACTTGGCGGCAGAAGGAAGCTCAATGTGTAGTTAATGTGGCAAACAGCAGTATTTTTTAGTGACAAGCCTTCAATTAAAAGCGTCTTGTTTACCGCAGCGCATAATCGTACAATAAACCTTAAGCGAAACTGAAGTTGCCCACCTGCTCTGTTACGCACCACCACACGAAAACTATCAAAAGATTCTTAACCCCAATGCTACATCAAGAGTTCCAGGTAGCAGCCACCCTTATCCATTGCACAGGCGTCTTCGTGGCTTCCAGAGGGCATGTCAAGATCATGGAGTAGTGAAGGAACCTGACCTTGCCGGAAATTGAATCACAGTTGGTTAGACGTCGTCTGGCTGCTAAAAGAACCGGGACACAGTGTACAAACGTTAAACGTTTCGTGCAGTTGGTAAGCAGTATGGGAATAAATCTTTTATAAGACAAAAATTAACTTCATATTTAACCCTTTAAACGCCGAATTAAATCCCATCTGCCATTTGCTGGCATAATTATTCTCCACGTTAGCGGGGTAAGGGTTAAGTTATACATGCGCACATGTTATGTCAGGCTACAAATAGCGGGAAAACGTTATGGTAGCTTATATTACAGGGCCTATTATAATACAGTACACCAATCTGGGTTCTTAAAGTCACACTAACTTTTTTTTAAAAAAAATGTTAAATATAATCCTGATAATATTTTTTTTTCCTCCAAATCTTTGTGCATAATCGGCGCTGGGTTATTTTTCCACTGCAAATCAGCAAAAATAAGTTTTCTTCTCTCAGAAATGTTCCACAATATTGAGATCTTAAATAAAAGTTTACCATTTAAATAGTCTTATTTTATTTCTGTGCCCAAGAATTTCACGTGTACTATAAGAGGTTCTGGCGAAAATTCAATTTAGTAACGGCGGTTCCACGGATGTCAAGGGTTTGAACACCAGTGACCTGTTATAATCGAAGATACTGAACCTACAGCCGAGATAAAAATAAGCCAAGCTGCAAAAGAAAGTATAATGCGCAATGAAAGCAGGCTGTCTCATAGCCTTGGAAACGAATATTAATTAACGAAATAGCGTTCGGTGTTTCAAGAAACTAGCCTTTCTCAATACGAAAAATGCTTGTAAATAATTATAAAAGAATATCCCATGGGACCATTTTGGAAAACCTAAGCCACTCACTGCATTATAAGTAGGGTTACGTTTTAATAGCTTTTACATATATAATGAAAATAATAGGTAATATCTTTGTCCTGAATTAAGCAGGACGCAATGAATTAATTAAATAATATAATACAAATATAGCCTAACACAAGTTTGTATTAAATATTTTATGAATTTACAGCTTTCAGCTACGTGTTTCGGCTTTTTAGAGCCATCTTCATTCTGATTCTGAACTTAGGAGGGTGTGTATATATTGCATTGCAATATACATACATCCCCCTAGGAGGAACACACACCGGAGATGCCTTGCCTTAAAATTGTAAAGACACAACGAAAGTATAGTAGATAATGTACGGATGCAAGCATTCTTAATTTCTGGAACAGACAGCGAAGAGTTGGTCATTTATGCGCTCCGTCTGGTTTCACCCTGGTACCCACCGGATTGGAAATTAGTTACGCTAAGTGTAATAATAATAATAATAATAATAATAAATTTCCCTTTGCTATGAAGGCACAGGACAGAGCTATAGAAGTATAGCTCTAACCTATTCAAGACTTCGGCACTACATGGGACTGGGTGGCCAGAACCACGCTCAGGCAACTTTACCCCTAAAGAGATCCGGTACTACCATTCAGGAGGGTGGATGGGACTCGGGGCCGGTCTGAACATATGAGAAATATCTCGTCCCCCTCCCCGCCCTCCCTCCTCCTAGGTAAGATCACCAACCGTCCAGCATGTAACGAATCGCTATACCGACTACGTTACCCCGTTTGCCAATAATAATAATAATAATAACAATAGAAAATACGTGAGCAACATACCAGGAAAACATGGAGTCAAGGAACTACAGAAAACGGCCATATTGGGCACTGCACACATACTTCGGAAAGTACTAATGTAAAGGTACAATAGATTCAACACTGAAACTAACGATATAAGCACCTTGAATAGTAACAAAAGAATAGCTGCAACACTGTATTCCCTAGGGACATGGTTTGTCTCAGGAATATAAGTATAAATACCCTGCATAAAGGAGATGATGATGATGATGATGATGATGACGATGATGATAATAATAATAATTCCCTATATTCTAATACACGTATTTACTTAAACAAGGACGCTGAGAGCAAATAGAGATGAAATGAGCAGCGAAAATACAGAGGTAATATTGTGTAGGGAAGAATAAACATAAAGATGGACATTTAAAGATTATGATGATGGAGTGGAAATGTAAGTAACAAACAGAAAGCTGTGGAGGACTATAAACAGGAACAAAAACAAAAACTGCTGTGTTGATCGTACTGGTGCAAAAGAGAAAGAAGGCGACATTATTGTGATCACAACGTAATGAGCCCACTGACACGATCGATCATGATGGCGAATTGGAACACAGGCAGCACAAACGACAAGAACTAATGTCATGTCGGACATAGCCACAACATACAGAATTACTAATGACGAGAACAATCAATACATCCGCAACGATAATGGCAACAAAGTGCATCAATACATCAGTGAACATACAATGTTATCGGAACAAAATACATAAGCTCTTTTGCAGGAAATATCTGGCTTAGAAATAGAAGATATTTACAGCTACTTTCATATTTTCTTCATAAGGCACATGAAAGAGATACGTTCTGCCAACCCCAACAAATGATTTATACTATGCAACAAACAAATGCACTTGAGGGTTGTTTGACCGTGCATCTTCCTCATGAAATAAAGTGAAATGTCAACTTCATGCAACTAGGTAATTTTATTGATGTATTCTTAGCTCGACATGTTTCGGGTACATACGCCCATCATCAGGAGCATTAGATGTTGAGATGCAGCATGTGGTTTTCTGCACCGAGTTTTTGGATGGGTGGTGGTCTTGAGAGCCGCTGCGTAGGTCGTGTGAATGGTGCGGATGGTGCCGTGCACGGCAGAAAACCATGTGCTGCAACTCAACATCTAATGCTCCTGATGATGGGCGTATGTACCCGAAACATGTAGAGCTAAGACTACATCAATAAAATTACCTAGTTGCACCAAGTTGGCACTTCACTTTATTTCAAAACAAATACACATCGAAAAATATGTTTAATCATATAATATTTTCACCGACGTGATTCGGTCGCTTCTACCACCGTCAGCGTGTCATACAAGAATATAAACAGCATAAAAGCAACTGCAAATTAAAAACACCTGATATTATAGCTAATATATTAAGCGTTAACTGTAACACCACGTGGTTTTAGACACACATTTTGTGCCATTGTTTGCATAGTGTTGGTATTCTTGTATGACACCCTGATGATGGTAGCAGAAGAGACCGAAACATGTCAGTGATTGGTAATATATGATAACACATTTTATCGATGTGATTTTGTTTGTTTATTACATAGTATAAGTACTATATAATGCACGCATATGGAACACATTAAGCCCAACAATTTAATTTAATTATTCATTGGTCTTCAGCAACTGAAATTATGCACTGTCATGAACATACGGTTAAATGGAAAGATTTCTGCATGAAAACCAGAAAGAGAACGTTAATAGTGACTGAATTTGAGGCTTAGAAGTAACGATCGTCATGTTCGAGGACATGTTGTGCAGACGGATATGCTTTGTGGCAGGAACCGCGTGCGCTTATTCGATACAGTGGTCAGGCGACGGGGTCGGAAGACGTGTGTCGATTTTAGCAGGGTTACGAAACTTGTGTCTTGTACAAAACGGGCAGACCATCAGATCTGGAGCCACCCAGCCTCCTGCTATTGGGTACACGAAACTCTTTCCTGGCGAGCATGAAGAAACCTTACTCTTCACCTTATCTAGACCCTAGTGGAGCTACAAAACCCTGACACCCCACCACGTCTCTATGGTTTGAACAGGGACCATTCTGATTTCCACCTTTTCACATTCGAAGGTTCATCCCATACCCTTCCATTCCCCCGTTTGTTCTGCAGCAGTACGTTACAAATGGCCAACACCATGAAATTAAATTTAGGATAAATTAATCATGTATACCATCAAAGTAACATCACAAAAAAATATAAGAAATCCAATTTAATGAAATCAGTAATTCAAAAGTTTGTACGAGACATTTAAGGAAGACAAGTGAAAACATCCGCAATATAGTGTTTTCGAATTATCATTCTATAGGATTAAGAGGAAGTTAATGTTTTGATATCAGCGGCACCCAGTAGATAATGTAACATGTGAGTACACGAATTTCGGAAATCAAGTTACATGGACTCGTCAGTTGTGGTCCTGTCATCACGATACTTTATCTTTCGCTGGGGTGATTATTTAAATGACAGATAATGAGACAGACCTAACATGTAATGCGCATGGGGAAACTCGGAAATGTTCAGTGAGAAACCACAAGGAGCCATTTCGTATTCGTAGGACATGTTTGGAATAATAATATTAAAATACATCTTTCGGTGAAGGCTGCTTTAAAGTACCTCATGATAGCATCAACCAAAGTCAGCCTTTTTCGAAAAACACGAACATTTGGATTTCCAACTTGCGAGGACCTTCTTGATCATCTTAATATTGCAAAGTCCAGTGGTTACTATATTTACCACCATCAATAAGTCAAAATTCTCCCTGCAAGGTTTGTTTTTTATGTGACGTTCTTTGAACACTTTTATTTATTTATAGATACTGAATATATGTAGTACTGTAAATAGTCTTATTATTATGCTTAATCCTCCCAAAACACAGACATGTATACAGGGGGTGCCAAAAATATATACACATTTTAAGAGATGTTATCTATGTATTACTTTTCGAAGTTGAATTGAATTATGGTAGGACGTTCGCTCAACAGATGGCGTTATTCAAATGAATGCTAGCGTCACCATGCGACAGGCAGGACAGTCAAAGAAAATGGCGGAAATACGGTTGTCGTTAAAATGTGCATACGTTTTTTTGACATTCTCTGTATATATATTCTTTACAAAACCAAGACCCTCGCCAGCAGAATAACCCACCCTCTCGTCAGGGGCGAAGCCCCTAAGTGACTATTACTGTAAAGGTCAGACCCTCAACTTAATGAAATCATAAAATCTTGGGGCTAGACGCCACAACGGTCAGAATGACTGACCTTGTGTGCACAATTACTTGGACTCGGCCTTCAAAGGACGCTGCGTTATCATTAAAGAAGACGATGTGAAATGGGTTTATTAAATAAAAATTATGCTTGGAGGATGTGTCAAAAACAGTGTGTTCCTTTGTTTAGCGCCTCCTACTAGAAGGGCTGAGCGGTGTAGCAACACCACGGTATGATATAGCTCATTTATGAAGGGGCCTCTTAGGTAAGACAATGATCACGAGAGAGATAATAGAAAAAAGAAATCCATTACTCTCATATTTAAAAAAGTATGCTACGTTTTAACAACCCATTCACTGAGCAATAAATTAATATTATTACACAATAAATTTCCGTATTCGGTGTTTTACTCCATAGTATGCCTAAAAAACGGGTTAATTAGCTTGTAAATATTAGGGTAAAACACCCCATACCTTCATAAAAATTATATTTTATGACGATCTTTCCAGTGAGAATAATAGCTTCAAGACAGTCAGTACATTTATTATGAAGTACTGAAGGTAACAGAAATGTATTAAGTAAGTCCGTGAACCAGGGTAAACGTCAGTAAGATTGTAAGATGATTACAAATAGCAGGACAGACGCTCGATTCCAACTGCACTTTTATTCAAAATGAAAATCTTGTGGAACGTTACGCCACCTGCTGGCACATGATTACCCACGTTTAGAAGGATGCTGTTGGCTTCATATTCAGGGTCAAGCAGTGTAGCTGGTGACCGCGTTAACTGGCTCTTGAATTGTGTCAACTTCCTATTCAGTGAGCATCGGAAGACCTAACTCCGGAGTTGAAGCGGCCATTGGGGTGGAACTGATTAATGATCGCAATTTGGAGCAGAAGATATGAATTCTCAGAAATCGCTTCCAGTAGCAGCCTTAGCAGGACGTTATTTAGAAAGAAACTAACTTCATGTTTTACTAAGATTACAGAGTTTGATATCGACGAAAATAACTCTGATTGTCACGGGAGCAGACGAGCCTGAAGGGTACTCTTACATCAAAATGTCACAAAACCGAAGTAAGCACTAAACTTTTTTTCTTATGCGCTTTTATTCCTCTTTCGTAAATTCATTGTCACGAAGTAGGCTAGGCCAAACTAAAGAATACTGTGTAAGTTGCATTTTTCACTTCCTAGAATTTTTCTCTGATACTAATCAATGGTATTAGATAAATTTGAGACTCGCCACAGAGTGGAGGTCTCGGGGTTAAACCCTGGTGCAGAAGAGACATTTTTTCTTCCCTACAAACGTCCATACTGGCCCTGGGCCACACCAAACCTCCTGTACGATGGGTACCATGGCTCTTCAACGAGGTAAATGATTGACCACCCACCCCATCTATCGCCAAGGGTCAGAATGTGTATACTTACACTTCTACTCATTCTCTGTGCCTTCGTGTCATGTTACGGGGCGACCTTTACCTTTAGGCTAACCGTAGTGTTGAGGGTTTAAGCTAATTTTTTACCTAATTTAATTTGATTCCTACAGATTAATTACAGATTAAATACATGAGATACTTTGCATGAAATGTAATTTAAATCGGGCTCGATACTTGGGCCCAATCTCAAATTTGACGTCACTTTCTTAGTACCATTAGATTCTAAACATATCTCCCGTCTCGTAAGTTTATCATTGAAACTAATGCAGTATCTGTGTTTACAGGAAACACAAAATATAACAGAACACTAAAATTGCAAAAACGTATGAATAATTTAACACTGCACACACACACACACACACACACACACACACACAAATTATGAAACTCTAATAACAGGGGCGTATAAATGGTTCTCAACAGCAATGTGTTTCTTCGAGCTTGAAATAATCAGACACAAGACGATGGAGGCTGCCTGACTAAGACAATGGTGTACAGGCAAACACACTGATTCAGAAATTGGTCTACTTCATTTAAGCACTGTCTATCCTATCCCATTTTCATTTCCTGAGGAAAAGCAATACACTTATGAAATGATTATTCTCCGTGTATGCTTGTATTTTCAACGTCTGTAGCAGTTAAATGATTTTCACTAGAGCCTATATAAATATTATTCTACGAAGCCAATTAAAGCTGTCTCTTTTTCATCTCCTACAGCATGCTGTAACAACATAGGGGAAGCACAAATCTGTGCAGTTGCAAGGGCACTGGCGTCACTTAATGGAGTCCCCTTGAATAAAACATGTAAATAGATAATTATTCAAAAAATGCTTCGTGCATTTAGGTTTTTTTAATAATGTAGATCAAAAACGTGGCGGAATTGCGAAATTCTTTACGTTATCTATCACTACAACAGCGAAACATACCGGATCGCTGAAACGATATACAAATAGGTTGATATATAACGTGTAATAAGAATGAAGATCACTGTTTTAGTCCTCGATAAACGATCGTGTAGTTGATGGTAAGAAATACTTGGGATTATGGTAGACAAATTTACCAACGGTATATCAATACAGCTGTCGATCCCGATGCCAGCGCAGTGTAAAGCGTGGGTGTGCGACCGTTGGTCTGCTGGGATTGTGGTTTCGAATCCCGCCGGGACATTGTCATCTGTCTCTTATGATTGTTTTGTGTTGTCATGTACAGGTCTCTGTAACGGTCTGATCAACCGTCCAGAGGAGTCCTACCGAGTGTGGTGTGTCTGAGTGTGATCTAGCAAGGTCAACAATGAGGAGGCCTAGACCCACTACGGCTGTCTAACCATGGAAAAAAAACCAATACAACCGAATCACCTACTTGAATTTATTAATAAACAGATCAGTTCACCTAACAATGGCAAAAGATTTGTATATAATTTAATTAAAGGTTTTATTGTTTTGTCTCTACATTCCCTTCCACTTTTCTCGGGCCCATTCGTACTCTTCTAAGTAGCTATCGATTGATATGACCTTGGTTCGAGTCCCGAGAACAATATGAGTTGTTCTCTACTCCACCACCTACAGATGGCAACAGGGACACAACTACAAACATATCCACATAATACTGATGCTTTAACCATGAAGGTATGGGAACAGTAACGTGATGCTTTCAGCTCCATCTAGTGCCAAGGTCCAGAGACCAAGGAAGTTAATCGTTGTGGCCTCTACATATTGCCTTGGTGCAGTGTTTATTTAGAACGCCACCTGCTTGACCCCTACAGCATGTCCCAAATGTTTTATGTTCCTTGATCTAAATCACAATAATAATTTTAAGTAATATGCAAATAGTATACAATTCCATTTTACCCATTTTTCTCCATTGTCACTTCTATGTTAAAATCTCTTTATGCTCTCGGCTTTCACATGCTATCGTTCTGATTGTTGACACATTCTCGGAGGATTATCAGTGCAGACAAAGTTCAAGTGACCCTCCCATACGTCCTCATTTTAGGCAAACCGCGGTTCTCTTTGTTTCCCGGGGTCTGTTTTACTCTTATTTTAAAACAACTGAAACAAGGCGCAAAGCAAATATACAGCGCCATTAAATATCGCTTAAGCAACAGTGACAGAGTTATATAAGATCAACTCGAGATACTGCGTGAATTAATTTAAAATGAAAATAGTAAATATTGAAATTCCAAATCATAAATGCCTCCAATTTCACTGATTTGTAAGTATAATTAGAAGTGTAATTACGCTGAACATTAGTTTTAATGAATGCAACTGTGGAAAGAAATCCTCCCCATTCATAAACTTAATAAACAGTAGCGAGGGAAGCTGTATTCAATAAATATCTTTGTCTTCTGGGATATGGCGCCGTATACTCTGGCATAAATGTAATGGGTTTCAGAGAACCCTGTTGTTTCAATCATCAGGAACGATAAATCAGTCCAAGTAAATTTAAATTGACATTCGATTCACCGAATGAATGATGGAGAAACGAGGATGTTCTGAAGCGTCGGCGATCTGACACACCACCAGACGTTACTTCCCTAGATGTGATAAAGGTCCATTCATTGCCTGGGTCACCTCAAGTCTCGCTACAGCAAATATATCATGTGCACAGAGACCGTTGTGCGCATGGATTTCCTTAAATCGATATGTGTAAATTTTCTATGATCTTCCTGATCCTGACAGTCGTTGTTCATGATAAAATATTATGTCGTACACTGCCCAGTGTCTGCCGTATGTTAAGATACAAGGCATTTTTGGAGAAAATCCTACGCCTATGTTATAGTCATGCCATTATACGGTTGCATGTTTTTTTTTTAAGATATCAGTATAAAGGCAAAATATAGCTCGAGATGGGATTAGTGCCAACTTAAGAAACTTCCTACATTTCGTATATATATATGAGTAATATGACATGGTAACATACTATTCATGCAATAATCCACAACCAGTTTGAGCACCTAAATAATATATATAT
>Ga0123352_10017035_pt1 | contig 11587 bp, 8 predicted proteins | sample TergutLab28metaG_FD_89700 | JGI IMG/M metagenome (GOLD analysis project Ga0123352, IMG submission 89700) | Labiotermes labralis P1 segment gut microbial communities from Petit-Saut dam, French Guiana - Lab288 P1 | ecosystem: Host-associated > Arthropoda: Insects > Digestive system > Gut ...
ACCCGTTGCGCTGACCACGTGACACCCCTCTATCCGCAAAAGTTGGCACTAACTTCGCCGACCGGCGGCGGCTGCTCTGTCAGTATAGTTCGCGTGCGGACTAAGGCCACGGAGTTTAGTTTATGGGGATTATTATTAAATACCTGACTTTTCTTTTAGTATCGATTCTATTAACATGACCAGTCCAATTCAACCGAATTCTGTAAAATGAAAGTGTATCCAAATATCCAAGCAGCTTAAATAATTCCTTATTACGTCACTTTCTCCAATTTTCATCTACTTTATTTCCCCAACACTTTTCTCTTAAAACCTTTCTTTCAAAAGCAGCCGACCGTTTAGCAATATCGTTTTTCAATATCCAAGGTTCTGCTCTGAGTACTGATTGACTGTTTAGCGGAGGAAGAAGTGCATAGTATGCTCTCTTTTCATTTGTAATTCTTCTTTCGAATTTTAAATAAGTTGATACTTTTGATAAAAGTCCGGTTCGGTTGAAAGTGTTGGTCGAGTGGAGGAAGGGAAGTGCTTATAAACGTTGCGCGCAGGAGTGATATAAGTGAATCTTAATTCAGTACCTTGTCTTAAAGACATAGGGGGAGTGAAACAATAGATGCACACCTTCTTAACCCCGGCCGTATAAGTAGTAGATTGGGCAGCTTGGTGCCCCGACCACTTTGCCCCCGGGGGAAGTAGCCCTCATAATCCCTTAATTAGGAGGCTGCATGGGCTTTGGAGCTGGCCTGGACGCTGTGGAGAAGGGAAGAATTTTGTCTCCGCCGCGAACTGAATCTCGAGTCCTCGGTGGATTCTTTCTACTTTACTGTCAGTTTTACAACCATCCTCTTCAGCCCGGACTTAAGAAAGGGGCTTTTATAAATCAAGCTGTGACGACATATTTATAGTGAAGGACATGATGACTCTGCCCAGTTGTAGTCCAAATGGTGTAACAATTTCGTCTGGTATAAAGGAAATTCGACTACCCTTCTCCAACACTTTTGCAGGAAGAAGAGGACCGACGCTAAACGTTTTCGAGCTAATTTAATATTCGTTCCCACCAGTCAGCTATAATAACTATTTTACAGGAAAATCAAATCCATCTGTTTTCTTAGAAACGATGCAGCTTACAGTAATCTGTAAGATAATACAAAATACAGCCATCCTGAATGCACTGGTATTCAACTTTTTATCATAGTGGAGAATATTTAAAGAAACACAAAATACATTATTCTTGATACCGTGAAGTGTGTCGCGCCCTGTAAAACAGACATGCATCTGCATCACAGCGGAATTTCTCCAATTTCCTCTGCTGAAGGAAGAAATTTCCTTCGTTTTCTAAATAACCAGCTGTGAGGCCCACCAAGCCTGCTGGGTAATATATAACCCGAGGGTATGTCTCCGAGCATAAAGTTGCGGGGGCGTGAGCTGATCACTCACCTCCATTTAGTGCGGAGATTAAGAATGCATGCAGTTGTACCACAACTCCGGCTTATGATTTCATGGCGAGCACAGGGACAACTTTAACATTTTAAAGTGTGTTCGTGTTTACCGAGTCTTTGCACAGTAGCTACTTTCAAGGAAATAAAAACAATTTACCTTGTGATTGTATTCGAAGAAAATGAAGTTAATGTGATTTACTGCTTTGTTTATTTAAGATTAAAAAGTCCATCCTACCTTCTGTCGAGTTTCCGCCATAGAAATGGTGATTGAATGTAGCAGCATGCAACAGTTACATAACGAGGGATGTTGAAATAAAACTGTTCGCCTTGTTCCACTGAAAGGGAGCTTATGTAAGATTTAAAGTTGTGAAGATTTTAATCAGTAATCAACCAACATCAAGGCCACTGATGTAGATAAAATTTCACAGAAGGCTTTGGGGAAATACCAAACTCTAGACCAGGGCAACAGTTTTTTTTCTGTGGCCCAACTCAAAACTTTAGGAACCAAACAATTTTTTACCAATAGGTTGATACAATGTGGATTGGTTTCACCTTCTAAATACGCACATCGGCAACCATCACTCAGTATGATGACTTTTAAAATTATAAGCAGACTGTCAACTAAACATTCATCCAATACACAGGCCTCCGAACAGATATTTTGGTGTTGAGATTACCAGATGTGAGCACTTATGTGGCGCAATAACTTTTGAGCTGGAAATGTCAGAAAAAACACAAGACATATAAGTCGAATAAATATACATACTCTGGAAACTATGAATTCGCACATCCCTGCCTTACGCCAAATTATGGTGAACTTCGCAAGCTATTGATTGGTAATTTGTTTATTAACACTGGCGATTGACCAGGCCAGTTAAATTACCGCGAAGTACCATTAATTATTCACCGATCGCAACCCAACCTGCACCGTATATCGCGGATGCGGGGAGAGTGCGAGGTATGAATTTTTAGGAAAATTCCTCCAATTCAAGCCGAGATGCAGATGAGAAGCCATAAGGCTCCTCAAGTAAGTTGTTCTTAATTATTTTGCGATCGGAACGAAACATCCGATCCGGTGTTTGTAGCGCATGCCTGGAGTGTGCGAGGTTTGAAGTTTCAGGGAAATTTGTCGAATGAAAGCCGAGACACAGGCAAAAGAGTACTTGGGTCTCCGATCAAAGTGCCCTTAATTATCTACCTATCAAAAACAAAGTTACATCATTTATAGGGGACTTGAGGAGGTAACGAATTATGAAATTTTGGGGCAAATCCCTCCACTGGAAGTCGAGATACAGCTGAGAAATTACTTTTTCTAGAAGTGTAGTGTCCTTCATTATTGTCCGATCACTACCAAACTTAACACCGTTTGCAAAGAATGAGTGAGGAGTGCGAGTTGTGGAGTTATAGGCAAATGCTTCCAATAGACGATGAGATAAGCCGCAAAGGTACATTGTTTACCAAGTAAAGTGCCCTTAATTATTGACCGATCGTAACCAAACATATAAAATATGTACGGCATGCATGGAGAGTACGCGGTACATATTTTGAGGTAAGTTGTTTCAATGCTAGCAGAAATAACAGCCGAAAAGATTATTTGTTCTTAAAGAAAATTGCCCGTAATTTTTCACCTATCGCTATTAAACTCACAATGTTGCGCAAGCCTCGGGAGGTCGAGGTATGAATTACAGGAAAATCCCTCCAACGAAAGCCGATATACGGCCGAAAAGGTACTTTGTTCTCCAAGTAAAGCGCCATTTAACTATCGACCGAATGCAACCAAACTTACGTCATTTGCAGCATTTTGGCGGAGACTGCAATGTGAATTTTCAGGTAAATCCCTCCAATGGAAGCCGAGTAACCAAATCGACGCCGTTTTTACCGCTTGCGTGGAGAGTGTGACGAATCATATTTCAGGAAAATACCTCTAGTGCAATGCTTCTCAGTTCACTTTAGCTCACGGAACCCCAGAAAAAGCTACAGAACTTACTGAGGAATCCCTGTCTCCACAGCAAGTAAAGTAAAATTATATTCCATCATTTTTTTATTTTTATGTACGTTAGGTGTAAGAAATCAACAGGTGACTCAAACTGATCGATAACCTGATCGTCTCACATGACACATCGACCCTGTCTGTGGCGAGCTCTGCTTACTTGACTACAGAATCGGAAAGCTTCTATATGGAAACAGCGATTGTCTGCGTACTGTCAGTGATGGAATGATTAGTTCGAATGTCGCCACACGAATTTTAATTCGTACATATATATTTAGGACCGCCAAGAAAACTCTTCCGCCATTTCGCATTTTCGTCCTTCGGAACCCCTGACACCCCTTTCCGGAACCCAGTTTGAGAAACGCTGCCCCAGTGGAAGGAAAGATACAGCCGAGAAGGTATTTTGTTCTCCAAGTAACATGCCCTTAATAATTGTCCGATCGCAACAAAACTTTCATCGCTTGTATTCCATGCTTGAAAAGTGCGAGATGTGAAGTTTGAGTAAAATCCCTCCAGTGGAATGTAACATAGAGGCGAGTAGGTTCATTGTACCCCAAGTAAGGTGCCCTCAGTTTGTGAGCAATCCCATTGAAAAATGTACAGTTTGTAGCTTATGCGTGGAGATTGTTAGTTACGGATTTTCAGGAGAATCCCTCCGATGGATACCCAGATAAAACCGAAAGATACTTTCTTTTCCAAGTACAGTGCCCTTAATTAATGGGCAGTCGGAATGTAAATTGCGCCATTTGTAGCGCATGCTTGGAGAGTGCGAAGTATGAAGTTTCAGGAACGTTCCTGCACTGGAAGGAGGCATGCAACTGAAAAGGTAATTTGTTCTCCAAGTAAAGTGACGTTAATTATTGACCGATCGCAACCAAAGTTACGATGTGCACAGCGCATGGGTGGAGTTTCATAGGCATGAATTTTCAGGGACATCCCTCCCATGCAAGCCAAGATATAGCCCGTATGGTACTTTGCTCTCCAAGTAAAGCGCCCTTCATTATGCCCGATTGCAGACTGACTTACAACGTTTGTAGCGCATGCGTGAAGATTGCGACGTGTGACGTTTCAGGAGATTCGCTTCGATGGAAGCCGAGATTCAGCTGAAGAGGCACCCTTTTCTCGAAGTAAGGGGCCCGTCATTATTGACTGATCGCAACGAAACTTACACATTCGTGGCGCTTGCGTTTGAAGTGCGAGGTGTGAAGTTAGGAACCATTGGAAGCCGTGATACAGGCTAAAAGGTGTTTTGTTCTGCAAGTAAAATGCCCTTATTTATTTACCGATCAGAACCAAAGTTACACCGTTTGTAGCGCAATTGTTGAGATTGCGACGTATGAAATCTCGGGAAAATCCTTACAGCGGAAGCCGAGGTGCAGCCGAAAGGTTTTTTGTTCTCCAAGTAAAGTGCCCTTAATTGTTGACCGATTGCAACCAAGCTTACGTCGTCAGAAGTACGAGGTATGAATGTGAGAGAAGTTCTTCCAATGGAAGCTAAGATACAGCTGAAATGTTATTTGTTTTTCTAGTAAAGTCTTTAATTATTGACTGATCGCCACCAATCTTATCAAAGTTTGCAGCGCATGCGTCGTTAGTGCGAATTGTGAAGTTTCAGGATAATCTCTCCAATGGAAGACAAGATACAGTCGACAAGGTACGTTGCCCCTCAAGTTAGTTCCCTTACTTATATACCCATCGCAACCAAACTTCCACATTCTTTAGCGCATGGGTGGAGAATGCGAGGTACAAATTTTCAGGACGATCTTCTCAGTCGATTCCCAGATACTGCCGAAAAGGTATTTTGTGCTCCAAGTATAATTCTGTTTACTAACGAACAAGAACGTGACTATAAAATCTGGTATCATCGTTCGGAATGATGTGTCACAGAGGAACTTTTCGTAGCAATCTTATGTTACTTTGTGCATAATTACTTTGACTTTGCACGTTACTTGTGGTATCACAAAACATTCGCATATCAAGAGTTACTTAGCAAACTAAAAGGTTCTACTCCCTAACAATGGAGAAATATATGTCACATGCCGGATCGCTACTTTGCAGGTTGTTAGCATTGTAATTTGTTACAGTGCCTCGATGGGTATTTATACCATGGAGACAAATTTCAATCTCAGAATTATTACAAATAATATGTTATAGATTTAATAAACCCCTGCTACATTGTGATATCGGTGGTTCTCACGGTTATGTCTGTGAAGGTACGGTCTTCGGTGTTATGCCGCTGTGTAGTTTTGTAGAACGTACCGTCGTTTGGGAAGAACATTATCTTTCCATCTCAGGGCTGAAGAGTGCAGAAAAACAGGAGGTTTATCAAAAAATTTAGCACCAGTCTACCAAATTCTTATAATAGAAGCCAATAAGATGCACTGTTTCTCAGCTTTATTTTGATATACAACTCTACATGTTTCGGACAGACTTACTGTCTGTCATCAGGAGTTTTGGTACCGTATTCACAGTATGACAAATACCGGTTGCTGTGAATACAAAATCAAAACTCCTGATGATGGACAATAAGTCTGTCCGAAACATGCAAAGTTGTATATCAAAATAAAGTTGAGAGATAGTACAACTTATTGGCTTCTATTATACGAATATATCATGATGCACAGTCCTCAGAATGTCAAAATCAGTCTACCAAACTTTACAGAGTAATATGCTGTTGCGTGGTCTGTTTCGTGTACGGTGCGTACGGTCCACACACTGACGTCCTAGAGCCTACCTGCCAACACTCACCGTACAACCACCCAAATGGTAATGTTCGGAATCACTTCAGTTTGCTTTAGATTAATGAAGAGCAAAATGCAGCCCATATACTTTTGCAGTGCGACCTGATATCTAACTGCAGAAATATGAAACAAAAAGATGTATTGTTCGACGAATTATTTTCTTATCCGCATTTATTCAAACATATTATTTAGAAATACTTCGTATTATTGACAGTACTAGGTGCTTTTCTTTACGACATAAGCATAAGGTCCACCTCTCATAGAAGTATATATCGTGCTGCTTGGCAAATGAAAGACAAATAATTTAAATTATGTGTCCTATCAAAGTACACTGTTTATTACATCAACTAAATGCGTAGTTTATTTTATAGAGGACGTCCCGTTCTTTAAATTTACAAGGTAAACAAATTGTTAATATTTGCCGTCAAACACAACAATAGTACATTAGTTTTAGTTTGTGCATTATGGTGGCTAATTGTTTCGGTCATTCTTGACCATCTTCAGGCCATTTTATAGAAATTTAAGGTACAATCAGTGCATATTTATGTAATGTGGGATCATGAAAGATAGGTAAGGAAAAAATACAGGTAGTATTTATAATGTGTCCTGCAAATGTCTTTGTTTCTCTTGATTTGGCCTTCTTGTCCATAATGTTGCTCATCACACGTTTAGTTCGAAACGTTTATCTTGCAACGTTCATTTGAATATTACTGTCCCTTTGTATACTATAAAATATAATATTTGTGGACCATCTGCCATTTTACACTTAGTGCGGTAATCAGCTTCTTCGCTGCATCTCACTGTGCACGTGTCTTGCTGTGCCTCAGTCACTCAATTCAAGGCCGTCTGTCATTGTTATTCTACGCCTCATTACGCAATTGATCTCTTATTAGACACGTCCAGAGTTCCCCATTCTCATACACAGTGGAAACATACAGCATCTTATCTCACGGACACTCGGTTAGTAACAAATTTCCCCACACGCAGTGACAGGCACGTTAGAAATCTTGCTACATTCAGCACTGCATCCATTATTATACTAGTGATTTATCAGAATCGGGCTAGATATTAGGAATACTACGCGTTTCTGAGAAAATGAAATAGACTTCGAAACACGTGAGCGGAGTTGTTCGATTCCCGGCATAAGCAAGACCTCTTTTTCTCCGCTGATATGTCGAGGCCGGATTCGGAGCCTGTCCAACCTCCTAATCAGTGGACAGGGGGCTCTTTCCCCGCGGATGAAGCGTGGGGTGAGGGGCGTGAAGCGCACTACTCACCTCCTAGTTTCGAGGTTGATAAGTGGAGCTGTACCTCCACTCCTACATATGCCTTCATGGTGTTCTCAGGGACACCTCTACCTTTGCCTTTTGTATGGACAAGGTGCTGAGAAGAATATTTGGAATTAAGAAGAAGTGATTGGAGACTGGAGAAACTATAGTGAGGAACTTTATGATTGTTATCCATCAGAATAGATTATTAGGCTGATCGAATCAAGCAGAATGGTTCTTAATGATTAGGAATAAGCTTAATAAAACAAGAGAATTTTGGGGATAATATTAAAATAGATCAATTTGGAAAGAGTTTTCTTGGCGGTAGTCACAAAAATCAGTGTACATTTTGCCCTTCAACGAGTCTGTCAAATCGCAAAAAAAAAAAAAAAAGTTGAGGGTTGGAAAATAGGTGAGAAAATGTTGAAACGTACAAAGGGGTAACTTATCATCGACAGTTCCGGCTTTGCGGAAAAACAAGCAAGGGATTTCATCTGTAGTAGAAAACAACCGCACTACGAACTAAAAAATAAGAATTATGACTGAAGCGATGTTGATCGAACACTGCTGGTAGTATTGAAGGCGTCTGAGTAATGTGATTTCCCGATCAGCAGTTCCATTTTAAACGTACAGGCAAGAAGAAATGGGCAGCAACTAGGGCGCAAGAATTATACTTGTAACAGCGGATTGTTTCAAAAATTGGGATAACATTGTTTATGTTGAAGTTCGTGGAGAGGCCATGTTAGGAGATTAAAAACAAGAGAAAATGTTTGGGTAGAATGTAAATATGTTGTTGCGAAGAAGACACTTAACTGGCTGCTTTATAAAGCAGCGCCCAGTGCATCGTTTAAATCTGAGTTTGAAATATATTAGGAGAGAATTAAGAACCTGTGTACAGCTTTATTGTATGTAGGAACACGACTGTAACGGACTAACTTTTCGTAGAAAGATCGCATAATACACGTTTATTAAAAACCGCAAATTAGTCTGTCGTTGATTGTGCGTTTAAAAACAAGGTATTGATGCTTACATATAGGTTTTAACAATACATAAGTGTAAGGGACAGTTAAGGAGGGAAAAAAAGTAGGATTTTTTAAAATATATATTTACTTTTAAAATGTTTATTTTATTTATTTTTCTGTGCTATTTCGTACATATGTTGAACATAAACTGTATTCATTTGTACCTTTATACATTACTATTCCCTATGTGCTAGGTTTTATATTCATGCATATTTTGAACTACGGTCATATCCACCAGAATTGCCCAGAGCCTTGACGCCTCGTTATAACCGACTTCGACAGTACCTTGCCATGGCAGTATGAACTTAGTATGAAGACATAAAGATGGAATACTCTTACATGCTGAGTGGAGGAAAATACTGGTGATTGACTGGGACCGATAAAACCGTCAGGAAAAATTGAATCCATTTTCAATTTAAAATGCTTATTTGGTTTTAAGAACTTAATGAATTACGAGTCATAAAAATATAAAAACCCTCATAATCTATAGAGAACGTCAAAGTTTATTTTTAGTAACAACACAGAACATTCCTTACACACCGAAGCAGTGGAGCATGAAAGTAATCAACGAATTTGGGTAACATAATCCCGTTGTGCTAGTTAATCATTAGCCATCTGTTCTGTTGTGTTTGTGTGGATTAGACTGCTAATGAGAGTAATCAAGCTCAATAAATGGAAGATCTTGATTGGGCTGAAAGTGATTTCTGCCAAATCAGAAGATTGGGGAAGCCCACTCGTCAGCTGTATGGTCTCATCCCGGTTCGTCGGAACCAGTAACGAATCTTCGAACCAATAATATTAAAATGAGTGATCATGAAAGGTCGAAATTCCAACACTGAAATTCACGAACTGTGAGATGCGACGATGTCCATCTCTTACAATCCAGAATTTAAGTGACTGTTTTGAAAGATGAAAATCTTACGTTTGAAGAACAGTGTTTTAGAAGTACACTCACTGAAAATTCCCTTAGTTAATTGACCTCTTCAGATACACGCGCAGTCCGTTTTCTTTACAGACACACACACACATACACACACAAATGTATATACAAAATATATTGTTCAATGGGAACGGGGCAATAGGGGCCCGGCTCCCATTCTGTAGAATGCTTGGTGTGCTTCATAGCCAGTTTTGACCCTTTGGAGAGGTGAAAAATCAACCCCCCCCTCCTCCCAGGGAATCGAACCGTACTATTTACATAAATTTGCAATCTATTTTATTCCCTTAGAAAAGCGCATTAGGTTTCATATGTGGCGTGGTCCTAACAAATACGTTGACAGAATTATTTCTCGCTGCTACAAAATTTCCTTCACTTATCCAGCTTTTCTCCGACCAAAGAACTTACTTCGTTATACCCTCTTCTGGTTTCTTCTCTATCTTGATCGCTAGATCTGAGTGGAATAATAATGCAGCAAACAGTATGGCATTTAAATTAACCTCTGAACTTAATTTACGGCTGGTAAATATTCAGAATAAGAGATGGCGCACGTGTGTTTTGTACCTTTTAAAATGGTGTTTCCACTTCCTGTAGAGTGGCGTTTCATCGTACTTGCAGGCCAGCGGCGTATTCGCATTTCAGTATCATAGAACTTGCTTGATTATTTTGGAGGATGATACACACAGGTTTACAATTATTCATACTTTTTGCGTGATATGTGCTAGTAACGCTAAAAAATATGTTCTGCTGTCTGTTGACAGAAGTAGTTACATCGTCCTATCTGAGACGTCATGAATGTAATCACTGATTACGTTAGTGGTGGAAAATGTGACGTGTCAAATGGCTGAAAGGGCCGTTGCCTAATAACGTAGTCGCTTCCACTAAACAAAGAAGCAAGTTCATGCTATTCATGCATCACGCAGCAACCCAGAGCATATAACACCTCGTCATCTTCGTTTTTCGGTGGTGGTGGTGTTGTTGTTACTATTATTATTATTATTATTATCATCATCATCATTATCAGTAACAGCAGCGCTATCATATGAGGGTCTGGGTTGAGTAGTCATTATAGCGACTCGCCACGGGCTGGACAATCCGGAAATCGAATCCCGGTGGAGGCGAGAATTTCGCACCCGTCCAGGCCAAACTTGGGGCCCACCAAACCTCATGTAGAAGGGGTACCGGGTCTTCCCCGGGGGTAAAGAGGCCGAGGCTTGGCGTTGACCACCCACCCCTCTCTAGCGCCGAGGTTAAAGAAAAAGTAGCGCTGTAGCTGTACTCCTTCTCTGGACCTTCATGGCCTGGTCTAGGGTGAACTTTACTCCTAACTAACCTTTATTTGTTATCACGTGTCTTTATTCAGGGCATTTGCAATTGTGTATTTGATATAATACTGCAGATATTTTGCAGTTGCGATTTATGGTACGTATTATATTATTTCCAGTGTTGCATGTTTTGTACTGTTGCATCAGTACTTTCCGCCGTATGTGTGCAGTACCCAATATGACTGTTGTCTGTCGTTTTTTGACTTTGTGCTTTCTCGGTGTGTTGCTCAGGTATTTTCTGAATGATTTTGAGATGGTTACAGTAGCCCCAATTAGTACTGGTGTCTTTTTTTTTTTCATTCCACTCGCGCTTGTTTCTATTGTAAGATCTGTACATTTTAACATCTTCTAGTCTTCTTTTTTGATCACATTTCTAGATTATTATTATTATTATTATTAAAAATTCCCTGGGTATTTTGTTGTGCTTTCGAAGCACAGGCGACTCCCCATATTGCTCACCGAATACAATAGCAGCACAATCAAAAAATTGCCCATTTACATTTAATACTACGACTGAACTCAAAAATATAACTGTATCCGAAAATAACGGCATATAGTAGGATATGTTTCGACTAACAAATGCGGAGGAATTGTCGGGTATAGTTATATATTTTAGTTCAATCGTACTAATAACTCCAAATGGGCAATTTTGGGATTGTGCCACCTATTGCATTCAGTGAGCAATATTATGGCTTAGCTGGCCTGAGAATATGTGGTTCTTTAAGAGAGAGAGAGAGAGAGTGTGTGTGTGTGTGTCTCTCTCTCACCCCCCCCCCCCCCCCCCCCCCCCCCTCCCCTTTCCCCAGTGCCCACCCCCCTGTGGGGAACCCTTCCCTCACATGAAAAGGCGGAGCCAATTTGCAAAAAAAAT
>Ga0123352_10017036_pt1 | contig 11586 bp, 5 predicted proteins | sample TergutLab28metaG_FD_89700 | JGI IMG/M metagenome (GOLD analysis project Ga0123352, IMG submission 89700) | Labiotermes labralis P1 segment gut microbial communities from Petit-Saut dam, French Guiana - Lab288 P1 | ecosystem: Host-associated > Arthropoda: Insects > Digestive system > Gut ...
GCAAATTGGACTTAAATTTGAGGAAGAAACTAGTAAAATGCTACATTTGGAGCATGGCTTTGTACGGTGCTGAAACATGGGTGCTTCGGGCAGCTGATCAGAAATACCTGGAAAGTTTTGAAATGTGGTGCTGAAGAAGGATGAAAAAGATCAGTTGGACAGATCATGTGAGAAATGAAGATGTGTTACTTAGAGTCAATGAGCAGAGGAATATCCTACATGAAATAAGAAAACAGAAGGCTAATTGGATTGGTCACATCTTATGTAGAAACTGCCTTCTAAAACAGGTTATTGAAGGAATGATAAAGGGAGAGATGGAAGTGACAAGAAGACAAGGAAGAAGACGTAAGAAAATACTGGATGACCTAAAGGACAGGAGAGGATATTCTCATTTGAAGAAGGAAGCTCTAGATCGCACTGTGTGGAGGAATCGTTTTAGAGGCGGCTTTGGACCTGTCGTCAGACAGAATACTGAATGAATGAATGAATATTCATTAGTTTTATACACAATTAATAATAAACACCTATTTGATACAAGTAACAAAATTCATAACTATAGAACTAGGAATAACAATAATTTACACCATCCATAGCTAACTTATCAAAATTCAATAAAGGAGCTTATATATCAGGTATAAAAGTTTTTAACTACCTTGCTCAATATATTAAAGCTTTGACTAGTGATCATAAATATTTTAAATACACATTGAAAAGGTTCTTATATTTTCATTCTTTCTACTCAGTGAATGAATATTAAGAATATAAGGAAGTTAGAAGAGTATAAACCTTAAGAGGCTGATTCACTGATACATTATTTTAACCCTGTTAATAGTATATGATACTGATAACAACACACATCTTAATTGTAATTATTTTAATCCTGTTAATAGTGTACGATACTAGTAACAACTCACACATCTTAATTGTAATTGTTATGATGTTATAATTGTTAATAACTATATGACCATTATATTATAATTATGTTTAAGAATTTGACATCTGTATTTTTAACAGATATTTATACAACTACTTTGACAATTTCCACATCTTTGGTACTTTACCTGTATATGGATATACGGAAAATAAAGTGAATGAATGAATGAATGAATGTATGAACAACAGACAAGCTGAAGATGTGTACATAAAAAGTGCTGTCACATTGTGTTTGTTTATAGCTCTAGTACAGCCCCTTAATTTGTATTTGAATGTCTTACCTTCAGACTACTGAAATGATGGTGTGTTGCTTCTAAGAACTGGTGGTGTTAAAAATGAATCAGGTTGTCAGAAATGTGTGTGTGTGGGCTCTTTTGTCCAGCATTCTGCTATCCAGAATGCTCTGCAAACTGGCTCTGTTCCAGAACAGATAAATTTGTAATTAGTACATGGTGCCACTTATGCTGCATTACCAGGTGACACCATTTTTGGTGGAAGCTTGTGCTGTCTTTCAAAATGCTTTTGTTGAAGGCTTTAAGCATGAATCTGAACATTCAGCTTCTGGTAACAGTGCTTTAGCATCTCTCCATCTTCACTGGACATTCTTGATGACATCTGCTTGGATAATGCCATGAAATTTCATTTTGAAGTCAGAACAGGTTTTTTTGTAATCTTCAAATGTGTTTATTAGATTTTAGGCTTAGTGCTATGAAGTACAGAAACCCCAAAGTTCCAAATGTAAAAGTTAAAAGATCCAATGCCATATTTACTGACACACAATACCAGTATTATTTATTTGTGCTAATTTTACAGCAGCCTTTGAACGCCACTGGCAAGTCATTACAAAACTGGATGATTGTAGTTTCTTGGAAACAGGAAAAATGAAAGGGAATCATTTACAAAGACTGATAACCCAAATTCTTGCCTTTTATTTTTATGGAATTAGAAATTTTCTTGTATTTGAATTCAAATTATTTTGCACCTAATGTGTTCTAGGATGCAGACTGCATACTGAGTTTTTAAGTTGGTAGGGCACACTTGGTGTATTGTGTCCATTATGACCTTGTGTTCTAGGATCGTGGTCAGCTTCTACGAGCCCAGCGAGGTCACCAAGCCCTAGTCAGCCATATTATCACCCATCAAGAACCTCAAAACGATATGGCACAACAAGTTTGGAACAGCGGTCACGCTCACCGTCACCTCTGGGAACTGGACCAGGACAATGCGCACAGCCTCGGCTGGAACCTCACCATTACCGCCGCCACCCCCACCAACCACTGATGTCGCATCCAATACAGCAGCAAAGTTACCCAGTGCTGGTATCTCGAAGGGGTCAAGGTCGTCGGCTCCCTGACACTCCCAGCAAGCCCTCAACATTACAGCTGCGGCCTGCATCCATCAACTTCCCCAAGCTAAATGCATCACCCACTCATGGTCCCACAGGTCCCATAGGCCCCATGCCCCTAGGACTCTCAGCTCAGCAGTGCCCTCTAAGCTTTGAACAGGCTGTAGCAATTGGTCGTGGAGGACGCTTGCTACCTTCTCCTGTTCCAAATGGTTACAAGCCAGGCCAGCAGCGGAGGAATCGACACAGTGACTCTGATGATGATGACTGGTGCTAGCCTAAATTAACTTTGCGGCAGATATGGCGGCAGTTCACCGTTCAGTTATGATGATTGCTTCAAACAAACACAACTTTTCCCTGTCAGTAATGTCACTACTGACCTAACCTAACAGCACTGAAATTCTTTCATAGGTGATCAACATGCCTGGACCTATTGCCTTCCCCTTTAGGACTGGTTACAATGTTAGACTGAAGAGTATGCAAGTCTGTTGCAGCATGTTAGTAAGTGACAACATTACCCTACATTTGACAGGTTTTCTTTGCAAATGCAGTTACAAACCTGGCAATGAAAGATGGAAATAGCTCAGGTCAGGTTAGGTTAGTGTCCAGCTCTCCCAGAAAATGTAGTGATATTAATGATGGCAGATGCATACTGCAGTCCTTCCATTACCCCAAAGAATGGTGACACTGTCTGCCAGCTGCATGTACTATACTGTTCTGTGGTGTGCTGGGGCCAGTCTTTATGTGGATTCTTGCAAACCAGCAAGTTACTTACTGCCAACTTTAAAAGCAACTGTGTGCAAAGATAGTGTTTTTGTCCAAAACTCTTTTGAACACGAAAAATTTTCAACTTCGCAATCTCTTAACTTCCCCCTCAAGTGCTTTACAAGTGATTGTGTTTTTCTCATTGAAATATTACATTTATGTTTATTCTGTGATATAATGCAACTAGAAGGATACATGACAAAATAATTACATGAAGTAAAATCTTATTGGTGCTGAGTTCTGCCAAAAGAGAAGAAAATTTACCCCAAAACAACACTGCGTGTAGTTGACTTTCAGCTGTAGGGAATTGTTACCAAGCTAAACTACCTTCTGGATTGAAGCCCCACACCTAGGCAGCTGGAACAGAGTGCATCATCATGCTGCCTTCAGTGACTTTTGGCCAGTGGACTGAGCGTTAGGGCCTAAAAAGTTTTAGAGATGTGTAAGGAACCAAGTCCATGACTTTGTAGTCCCTGACATTTCAACAACAGTTCTTGAGACTGAATAAGTCTTATAGGTTTGGTTCTGCTTTATATTATAAATATGGAGCCAAAGAAACTTTGTTCAACATGTTCAGATTTTCGAAGGGTACACTTGTTGCTGTTAGCTGATCTTGGTTCATAACACTTTCCACTATATAATTATGATTAAAAAAAGTGTGACAAAGTTGCCTTAAAAATATGAATTAATTAACTGGTTGATTGAATGGTTGAGTGATTGATTGTATGTTTATTAATTTCAATTTGGTACAGAATCAAAACATTTTATATATCACTAATTACTATTATGATGTATGGCACAGTGTGCATGTTTGTGTGTCTGTCTCTGTGTGCATGCATGTGCAAGTATGCACTTTTCAGATATATTTTATCCCTCCTTTCATTGCATGCACAGGAAGATTGGATTCAACATCTCCTTAAAGTATTACGATTGAAATGACATTTACCAAGGAATGCTGTGCCATAAAGTGAATGAAGCTACTGTTGCTAAAATAATTTCAACACTAGGACATCATCACAAGTTCATCCAACTTTCAAAATACAAATTAACTTTATTATAATCTTGCTGTGTTTTAAATTTGGAATGACATAATCATGTGAAGAAACACCATGAATGAAACATCTGACTGATGGCACACGTTCTGTTAAACTGATGTCCCTTGTCACTTTATTTCTTCCAAAACTAAATTATAACATATGTGCTGAATTTTGTCTTTGTAAACATCAACCAATGCGCATGCCAAACATGTTTCCCTTATTGTATTGTTCTGTACATATATTCACATTTCTATAATAATAATAATAATAATAATAATAATATTAAGAACTAATATTAATAATAATATTTATTATAAGGTTTCACTGCAAACTGACTAAATACCTGGGGATTAAGACAGCAATGTGCTGGGACAAGAAAAGGAAAGAAAAAAAAAAAAAGCAAGAACAACACATTTAAGTAGGTTTATTGAACTAAACAGAGTTCCATTTATCGTATTACATGACACAATTATTTCATTACTAAATTTCAGATTCTCGTATTTGTTACAAGATTGGATTTCAGTATCTTTTTTTTATTTCAGTAGAAGTTTTGCAGGAGAAGAAACTTATGGGTGTGTGTGTATGAGTGTGTGTGTGTGTGTGTGTGTGACACATTTTTAGTTCAATCAAGATGTGTTGGTAGGAACAGCATCCTCATCATTATCACCTCGTGCAGTAAAGTGGATCTCTCAGAGGCAGTGGCACAGATAACACCACTACAGATCCCACAGCATGGGTGAGTGAGTGGGCAGAACTTACTAAACTTTCTTGCGGGTTCTTTTGTACTGGATTCATTCCTTGTTGCAAAAGGCTGTATTCTGAGAGACCTTGGAGTAACTATGCAAATAATTACTGGGAGGTCCCCCAACTGGTTATCTGTGCCACTGTTAAGAGGTAATAAACTTACAACAACATTCCACTGACATATGTCAAACCACCACGGGACAGTAAACAGTTTTAATTTACAACATAGTGATAGGAAATACCTGCTAAAGTAAGGAATTGTGAATTATATTATTTCACTTAGAAAATAACTGGGACCAGCCCTCCACCAAAGCTGCATTTCAAAGACTATAAATGTGCAAGTTGATGACAATCAGCATCATCAAACTCATATTCAGCAGCAGTAACCAACCGGTTTGAACTAACTGATGACATTAGTTACTTTAAACCATTGTAAATAAAACTGTATTGTCTAATTCACTAGTGCATTGGAATTTAATGTATTAAAATCCAAAGCAGTCACCATTGCACAGTCTGTGGTCCACGTGTTCTGGTTTCAGTAATTAGGAAGAAAGACACTGCAGTTTAAAATTACAATTTGTGGTTTTTATTACACAAATTGAATTTAACATGAGTACATATTTACCTTTATGCCCGCTGTCCTCCAGGATTATCCACTACAAAATTACTTCTACTAATCTAAGGATGTATCACACACACACACACACACACAAAACTCTTATTTTCTCCTGTGTAGGGTGTAATCTGACCAGTCTTACAAGACCCTGTTAAGTCCAGATGTAAGGTATGCAGTATGCAATCACTTTACATGTTTCAGCTTTTATTTAAGTTGTGCCATGATGCTGCCTACACAGCATTGTTTCAGCACTTTGCATTATAGTTGGTTTCCATTTATTCTTTGTAACTGATAAGTGTAGATGCTTTTTCATTAACAGTGTGACCTGTTTGTAAGGTTCTTGAATGCAGAGCAGTGCTTACTGGGAACAATACCACCCAGCTGTAACCACAATCAGATTTGTTCAAACTGCCACCACCAGATGACAGGCACATCATTAAATATATATCTTTGTCTCAGTCCTGCTTTTTACATACTTATTGTTTTGAATGTGGGTTTACTTTTAAGCCTCCTTTGTTGAAAATAAATCTTGCGGTAAAACAAAGTATGGTGCTGCGTGACTTTTGTAGATGATGCGTATAAAAACAGAGAATATTAAACAAACATGTAAAATTTAACGAACGGTGCTGCAGAATTCAGTAATCGTGACTTAGGCAGGCAGTGTATGAGAGCAGCAGGAGGATTTTATTCATAGATACAAAGACTGGCACTGCCCAGTTTCAAAAAGGAGTTCTGTGGTACAAGTTTGAATGGAAAGGAACTTTGCAGACAGGTTGTGTCATACTGTTACATGAGGAATGTGGTGGTGATGGTAAGCATAGAAAATAATTTCTGGAAAGTTGCTACTTGATTTTGTTTCATCTTAATTTAAAAAGACGTGACATTTAGTGATACTGTTCATTATGCCACCTCAACCTGCCTTTCTGTTCCCACTGCAGTGCCAGGAGGACAATAATGCAGGTTTAATACCTAGTGTCCTGAGTTGTACATAACCTTGACATCCCAAAATTTTAAATAAATACTCTATCTTGACATTGCAAAATCTTCAGTTGACAGTTTCCTTGTGCCTATTTATCCACATAATAATTAAGTTATCTTGGTCATAAAACTGTTTGATAGATACCTCTCCATTTTGTTTTCATTTAATGGATGGGCATCAAAAATAGTCACTTTTGGTTCTGATGTAGTGAATTAGAAAGGAACCAGAAATCTGGAGACACTGTATGATTTGATAGATAAGTTATGTCTGTCACAATTTTCAGTAAATATGTACTGTCCCATACAACAAAACTGATCAGTTGATATAATGACCTTAAAGCTTCTACACTTTCAGTAAATTATCCAGTATAGAGAAATATGACAATACTGCTGTCTTTAAGGACGATTCTTGCATTCAGCTGTGTGTTGCTAGGCATGAACATTTTGCAGGTTGAGAAAGGCAAGTTTCTGTGGCTTTGATTTGGTTTTCCATGTTTGTTAGATTTATTCACACTGTGAATCAGAGCATTTTGTCTTCCTTTCTATCTTTGCAGTAAGTTAGGATAGCAACAACTGGTGAAACTCACATAGTTCACATTTGAAAGGGTTTTAAATGGTTCAAGTGCTTGGCACTCTAAATGATCTGATGCAGCTAACTCTTTAACATTAGGTTTTTACAGCCAATTTACCTTTAAATTTGAAACTCATCACAGAATTCTCACTGTCAAGAAATTAAGACATGTGAAATTAGCAGAAGAGAATATAACTGCCAACAAAATGCTGTCAATTGAAAGACTCATTCCTAAATTTGTGAATAACACAGCTGGAATGGATTTCAAGCATGTACTGAATGACACACCTGGAATGGATTTTCCACATGAACTAAAGTCAAATGCAGTTTTTCTGTATGGATATGCAGCATTGATTAGGCACAGTCTGTGCTTGGAAGGAAGACCTGTAAATGGAAATACAGTACCAGAAACAGATACTGAGATCTTTAGTATATTTTTCAGGGTGGAAAGGAAACATGGATTACCATTTACTTAACATTGGTTTTTTAATGTTTCGTTGTTACTTCTCGCCAGAAGTGATTTGTGTTGTGTCCTTTATGCAGTACTTACAGATTTTTTAGTGTTATGTCGCTTGAAAAGAACCAATTGAAAAATAAAACTTACTAAGACTCTTACAAAAACTGTGAACCAAAGTATATGAGAGTTATATTTTCCGCTATGATGTGTGTCTTCATTTATTTATAAGGTGATTTCTATACACAATACTTGTAACACAGAAGAAGCATAGATTCATTAAATTTGTTTCATAATAGACTATACAAAATTAAACAAACTTTAAGTCTTCAATTCTAAGATTCACTTCTGAGTACATAGTTTTCTAATAAATTCCTAGCATTAATCCTGCCACTAGATGTAGTGTCAGTACTGGTAATGGTGCTAGTGTGTGATCAGCTGTGAACACATTTTTGACACAACGATGAACACTGAAGGTCACATAAATGTATATTCGTGTTTCGTAACAGGTCAGCAGCAACTTCTGGTGGTGATAAGTGATATTCATTGCAAAAATTCTTTGAAAGTGCATATTATGTCTTCCTGTGCTATCAGTCAACCCATGTGTTAGAATCAGTTCAAATTTACACAGATATATCTTATACTTACGCAGTCCCGAAGATGGAACTGGAATCACAGAGCAGTACCGTAGTTTATTGTGAACGGTTGGTCTTACATGAGGTTGTTTCAAAGGTGGTATGGAAATTGCCAATCAATTTATGCCACTTAATATTACACACCCTGTACTGAAGCTATCAGGTGCAGGGTGCTATTCTCTCTGACATTAAGATTCTAGGGTGCAAGATCCCTGTTCGTACTTGACTCACAGTCCAGCCAGCTCTAAGTTCATGGAGGCAGCTAGCCAACACCTTGGCACATGCCGATGACTGATAAGATTGGATTGGCACTGTACAAATAGCAGAGAGAATTTTGGAACCCCCACTTTCTGGAATAATGGTCTGGTGTTATAGAAGTGATGGCCCCATGGTAGTAATATCCCCTGTAAAATAGGAATCCATTAATTGGATTGAGGATGGAAATTGCCCGATTGTTATCAGCTGTGATTTACAGACATTATGATTAGATTACTTTGATTGCGTTTCGGATTCATTTAGACCAAAATGTTCAAGAGGATGCCATAGATACATTACAAGAGCTCTGGGTCAAGGTTGGTTACAAAAGTATTTTAGGAAGGAGTGCTTGTAAGAATGGCATATGCAGATTTTTGAGGTATGCAGTTTGGATGGTTAAAAGGTTATTGATGTAAAACTTAGAGACAGTTTTTTTTTTTATTTTACGGATGTGTCTTAAACGTGGTGTAGTTTCAGACTGCATTGTAGCCAACGCATACAATGTCGATAAAATTGAAAATTCATTTGAATGTCAAAGAAACTTCGACCAAGTACAGAGACTACACGATGTGTTCCTGATCAACTCACGCGAATATCTCTTTACTGGAAGCCGAGATATGGGGTGTAAAGTACTACTGACCGACTGCAACGAAACTTAGTGTGTATAAAGAGTGAGTGCCGTTTACTCCATAAAGATCTCCTTAGTGTCTCAGGTAGCCGAGAGACAGGCGGAAAAGTACATTGGCCTTCGTATGAAGTGACGTTATATCGTGACTTGTCTGAACTAAACATAGACCATATACGTTTGAATTTTCACGAGAATCCGTATACTGGCAGTCCAGAAAGGGAGAGAAAGTATCTGTCCTCACGTGAAATGCCCGTAATTATCGATCGATCGTCAAGAAACCTACACAGGGGAGAAAATTCATACCTGGCATAGGTATGAATTTTCTCGAGAATCCCTCCCCTGGTACCGAGACAAGGACGAAAATTTTCATTGGTCTTCATATAAAATAACCCGTTTCTAGACGGCCCTCGATGAATATTGGAACGTTTACGGGGAATTACTTTATGTCCCAGAAATGAATTTTCACCATGCTACCGGTGAAAAAGCACTCGGTCTTAATGAAAAGTTGTCCAAGCCTCTAGACCCCGGTACGGCGATTTAAATATCGAGATTCACGAAGGTTATGTCCGTTTTCATCCACGACCAAAAGGTATAATTTCCTTTTTGGTCCACTGTTCGTAACTTGTGAATGCGCATAAGGCAGTTGCGTAAGACATTTGCTTCGGGTGGCAGAAGATTGTGTGAAATAAAGTTGACCAAATTATTAAGAAATCCTTTATGAAAACCGTGTACTAAAATAATATAACATTTTTTTTGTCAAGCAGTGTGCCCTTAGTTTAATGATGTTTTGAAGATAAGTGTAATAACAACAAGCACTAAAATAATGTAATAGTTTTTAGGCGCGTTCGCACACTTGCGAAAAGCGACTATTAGCTTCGTCATGCCCGTCCGTCCGCATGCAAAAGCTAGGATTTTCATGAAATTTGATATTGGAGTATCTTTTGAAAATCTGTCAAACTTTGTCATTAAAACGTGACAAGAATTACAGGTATTTTACATGAGGACTAGTGTACATTTATGGTAATTTCTCGCTCAGTTCTTCTTAGAATGAGAAATATTTCAGACAAAACTCCTAGAGAAAATTAAGACAGTTTTTATTCAATTTTTTTCCGACGGTCGTGCCGTTTGTAAGATACTATGGTAAAATATGGTACAGTCGGGCAAGCCACAGATGACAATATAATACGGCGCTTGCGCATTGCATGCTGGATAACTGAGGCTACAAACTGGCACTCAAAATATGTAATACTTATTGCTTTCCACTACAACAATGGATGCACGAACTCTACTCAGTATTACGTTATACGTACATTACCTCTCTTTTCTATCAAACGATGAAGCCTTCGTTTATTGAAATTCTTAAGTCTAATTACAACCATCAGGCGCTTAACTATTTGTTTTATCACAGTTTGTCCTTACCAATATCTCATATCCACAGTTGTCTCTAATTTTTTTTACAGCTGTGCGGGTCTGCTACTGCTCTGAGCAGAAAATGTTTACAAAACCTGACCACTACGCGGCATTTTAAGTTTTTTTTGTAATATGCATAATAAGACCATTTACAATGAAAAATGAAAAAAAACAGCGTACGTTTGATTTGATTTATTGATTGGTACAATAAAATTTAGCACAACCAGAAAAAAATCCAGCCTCCAGCAGCGTTTTCAAAAGCAAATTCCAGCTGCGCGGAAACAATCCAGTGTGTGCGGGACCATTTAACTTATTTTGCGGTCGCGCACCCGCGCAACTTAGAAGGAACATTGTGGACATACCATTATTTTTTATACCTGTAACTAACTTTGGAAACAAATTCCAGCCTATAAGTTTCTCCGCTTTCATATTGTTTAATTAAATCATCTGCCAATCCCTGAGCAACGTGACTTCTTTTATTGGTCATTGTAGCAGGCAAATAACACTTCGTAAATTTACGTAAATAACATTTTGATATTCTTGTCACTTCATTATTAATAAATTGATCCCGGAGTGTGGATGGCAAAATTATTTCGATAAATGTGAGTGAAAAGAGTCAGGCACTCGTTGTCAGCTGCAGACTGCTGCTGATGTGATGCAGTATATTGTCTGTCGCCTGAGCGCATTAAATAATAAAACTTCATTAATAATAATAATAAATTACGCCTGTCACCATCTACAGCTGAATGATCGTGCCTTGCGTCATAAAACCACGTTGCATTCCCTCCGTGAGTCCCACCCTTCCCATCGTCCTATCAAAATATCCAGTTAGTTCAACAAAAGGCCTACGAGACAGCAGTGATCTCGTTGGTGCGCAGAGCAGGACATGAAGTGGTGACGTCAGAACACCGACGACACATGGAAATTGTATATAGTCAAACACAACTGTGTCACACAGGTGTATTTAATGGCTAAATGGACAACTACTGGCCATCTTCAGGTTGTCTTGAGGGAACTGGCTTAGGATCTTACTGTATGCATTGCGCGCGCACACGTGGTGTAGAGATCTCTACTTTCTGTTATTTTTATTTTCAAAAGTAAAGCTCTATGTGGAGGTGTGCTCGGCAGGTGTGTGGTTCCGTAGTTGTGTGGAGGCCTGTTCTCCGTCCTCCTTAATTCGGCTGCGTCGTGGGGGCTCGAGTGGCCTTGGGTGGC
>Ga0123352_10017037_pt1 | contig 11586 bp, 13 predicted proteins | sample TergutLab28metaG_FD_89700 | JGI IMG/M metagenome (GOLD analysis project Ga0123352, IMG submission 89700) | Labiotermes labralis P1 segment gut microbial communities from Petit-Saut dam, French Guiana - Lab288 P1 | ecosystem: Host-associated > Arthropoda: Insects > Digestive system > Gut ...
TAGTGTTTTAATTCACTACTTACATGAAGTAAAAACACAGCTGAGGCTGCCGCAGGAGATGAAAAGTGCGGCAGTCTTTTTCAAAACAACGAAAGAGGGGTTAAAATGACACAGTTAGAACTTTTTCAAAAGACCATGGCTCATGAATACACCGGTCACTTTCTGTTTGGGTGCAGTTTTATTCCCGAAACACTAACTCAATTTCGTAAACGGTATAATTTGCCGGAAGATGTATCGTTTGAAAAACGCTTTGGCGCATACGAACCCTGGATGGTCAGCTTAACGCCTCCGGGCGATATCCCTCAAAGCGAACGGGATTTTTCTCGTTATTTCAAAGATATAGAGATACCTTCCAACGCGTTTATTAACGGACATGGCGTATTGGAAATCCCCGGGAGCCTTTTCCACTTTACCCGGTATATCAGCCCCCTTCGAAATATTACATCCGTTGAAGAATGTTGGAGTTTCCCTTTCGAGGATCACTACGGCTGGTCAGACGAGGGCATGGCACAGCGTGTGGAAGAAGCCCATAAAAATGGCAAAGTGGCTATGGGATGGGCCGGCCATCAGTATGAGACCGCCTGGCAGATTCGCGGTTACGAGCAATTTTTAATGGATATGATTGCGGAGCCTGCGATCCCTATCTACATCCTTGGCCGTATTCACGATCAAGTGCTTAAGCGTTTTATTGCGTTGGCCAAGGCCGGTGTGGATGTTATCCAAAGCGGAGACGACGTGGCTACCCAGCGATCCCTGATTATGAATCCCGAAACATGGCGCCGTTTTATCAAGCCCCTTCAAAAAGAACTGTATGATGTAGCCCGGGCCATCAACCCAAATGTGAAGATTTGGTATCATTCCGATGGAGATATTTCCGATATTCTTCCGGAGTTGGTAGAGATCGGTGTGGACATTTTAAATCCCGTGCAGCCGGAATGTATGGATTTAGGCTGGGTCAAGCGGGAATTTGGAAAACATATCGTTTTTGACGGCACCATTGGTACGCAGACTACTATGCCTTTTGGCTCACCGGATGAAGTACGTAAAACCATCGCAGAAAACAAAAAACTGTACGGCTACGATGGAGCGCTGATATTTTCCCCCACCCATGTGCTGGAACCGGATGTACCACCCGAAAACATCATGGCCTTTTTTGAGGAATGTGCCAAAGAAGGATAAATCAGGATAAATATCGTAGAAGCGCTATACAGCAGTTTGATGTAGACTTTCAAATCGTAAAGGAGGAAGCATATGAAAACGTATTTGTCAAAAATTGAAGAGGTTATCGCAAACGGACCCTATAAGGATACATGGGAGTCTTTAGGCAATTACCCCACGCCCAAGTGGTATGGGGATGCCAAATTTGGGATATTTGTCCATTGGGGCGTGTGTTCTGTTCCCGCCTTCGGCAATGAGTGGTATCCCAGGCATATGTATGTCAAAGGTACTCCGGAATACGAGCATCATATCAAAACATACGGAGCCCATAAAGACTTTGGCTATAAGGATTTTATCCCCATGTTTAAGGGCGAAAAATTTGACCCTACCGCCTGGATGAAACTTTTTAAAGAAGCGGGAGCCAAATACGTTATGCCCGTGGCAGAGCATCACGATGGTTTTAAAATGTATAAGAGTGAACTTTCCAACTGGAGTTCTGCCGAAATGGGGCCATGTCGCGATGTGGTTGGGGAGCTTAAATCCGAAGCCGATAAGCTGGGCATAAAGCTGTGCTGTTCCAATCACCGGGCCGAGCATTTCTGGTTTTTTGCGGGAGGCTTGGAATATGAAAGTGACGTGAAAGGCGCCGGATATGACGATTTTTACGGCCCGCCCAACACTGCTCCGGTTAATCATCATGACCTGAGAGATTGCCCGCCCACCGAGGAACATTTGATTGACTGGCTGGTTTCAAACTGCGAAATGGTGGATAAATACCGTCCTGCCGTGGTTTGGTTTGATTGGTGGATTCAGCATCTGGCCTTTAAGCCCTATTTGAGAAAATTTGCGGCATACTACTACAACCGGGCGGCAGAATGGGGACAGGAAGTAGCCATCAATAATAAGTTTGATTCCTATCTCTACTCCACGACGGTATGGGATATTGAGCGGGGCCAGCTTTCCGGAACCATGGCGAGATTGTGGCAAAACGACACATCTATCGCCGAAAATTCTTGGGGTTATACGGAAAACAATAAGTTTAAGAAGGCCAGTGATCTGACGGCGGATTTAGCGGATATCATAAGCAAAAACGGTGTGCTGCTGCTCAATGTAGGCCCTAAACCCGACGGGACCATTACTGAAGAAGAAACTCGTGCGCTAATGGATATAGGGGCGTGGCTCAAAACCAACGGTGAGGCCGTATATGGTTCTGCTCCCTGGCGTATCTATGGGGAAGGCCCGACGGAGATCCCCACCGGGGAGTTTACCGATACTAATAGGGAGGCATTTACATCCCGGGATATTCGATTTACTACCAAAGAGGGGAATCTCTACGCCTTTGTGCTGAAATCGCCTAAAGATGGTTGTGTAAGCATAAAATCTCTTGGCTACGCCGCCAGAAATTTGCTGACTGAGATTAAAAGCGTGTCTGTACTTGGAAGCGAATCTGAAGTGGTGTTTGAGCAGGGTCTTGATATGTTGAAGGTGGATATAAAATCGCCTGTGGATACCGAGTTTCCTATTTGTTTGAAAATGGAGTTTTATTAAATCGTCAAATTTTCTACTTATGCAGCCGCAAGGACGGACAGTTTATGAATCTAAAGCCACAAGTCTGTTATAAAAACTTGAGTGGTAGCTTTCCGAGAGCGAACTTAAACCTCAATAGAGTGCAAAAAAACCGACCTGCACATTGTCGGTATTTTTGCACTAAGATGTAGTTTAAGTTCGCACCTGTTGCATTTTGTCAATAACAAACGCTATCTTTCCTAATTTGCAACAATCCCCCGCGACCCGCATTATTACAGGATTTTGCTTTATCAATCAACAACGATTATAAGCAATATCAAACGATTTTCAGCAACAAAAAAGACCAAGCAAAGACCAAAACTAAGGCGCGTTTCCATTATAAAAGTACCCGCACACGCATACAGCATGGCGGGTATTTTTATATGTCCGTGCCATTGAGCATTAATTTTCGATACATATTTTTTTAACTATGTGTTTTTATCATGTTGTGTTTTAGTAGTAGCCGACCCTGTGGGAAGGGTGGTAAACCGCAACGAACCCGAAACCGCCCATTTTATGGTGTGGGTAACTGTGTGGGCAAATGGGCTATATATATGGAAGCAACCTAAACACTTCCCCCATTTGTCCATGCAGTTATCCATGCCATAAAATGGTTAGCGGTTTCGCGGTGAGTGCGGTTTTCCACGCTTTCCACAGGGGGTATTGTTCCTGTGCTACTTTTAATCAAAGTCTAAAAACTTCCACGCTGATGTATCAAGAATATTTGCAATTCTAAAAAGAGTTGTTAGGCTGATAGTTTTGTCCATATTCGGGGCTTCTATCGCGCCTATGTAGCTTGTAGCCACACCCATAAGCTCTGCTAATTCTTCTTGTGTATAACCTTTTACCTTGCGAAAATAGGCGATTTTTAACCCTAGCTTCTTAAATTCCATTGAGAAATCAACATTTTCCAATCAACCTCACCTCTATATAATTTTAGAGGTTTGACAGCGAAGGTATTATCCTGTAAAATTACTATATATGTAACTCATGTGGTTATAAATATATCCTGTGTACTTACAGGCATTATTGCCAAATTGGAAAATGAGGGAGATATTAAGGTATGAAAATGAAAGCAATTAGTCTGTTTTTTTGTGTAGCGTTGTTGGTGGTTCTTACATCTTGCGGTAACACCGAAACCCCAAGCACCGCCAATGTGGGCGAAAGTGACGAAATTCAGAGATTACAGTTAGAATTAGAGCTTGCACAAATAGAGCTTGAAATGGCAAGACTAAGAGAACAATCAGAAATCGCTCAAACGGAAGAAGTTAATCAAGTTGAGGTTGACGAAATTCAAAATGAAGAACCTGAACCGATACCTGCGCCAGAGCCACATCAACTTGTGATATATCAACAAGAGGTAGAGGAAATTTTGCTAGGAGAATGGTTTGACCAAAACTTTGAAGGACTGTTGCACAGTTGGGTGTTTAATCCTAATGGTAGACTTTATAGCATTAATTCACACTATGTATATCATCAGCCTGGGGATATACATCACCTTGACCCTAATTTTCCAAGCGTACAACAAATGCCTGGACAATGGGGTGTCGTTGATGGTGTTCCACGCCGTATCTTCCCCGCTACTTATGTAGAACTTATATTTTCTGATGATAATAGCTATTTCCAAGTTTTTTGGGATTCCGGGAATGTAGCTACATTTAGGCGAACACCCCCGAATATGCCCCCTCAATTTGGAGGTCAATGGTTGCCAATGGCGCACGTTTTGAATCAAGTTGAGATTGCCAATGCTGCGCGTATGCGCCGTTTCCTTGGTCAATGGCACTTAGACGCAAGTTTATGGACTTTTAACGAGGACGGTACAGGTGTCATATATTCCCCTGCTATGGGTATGCACCCAGCAAATTACCGTTATTTTACGTTTGAGGTCTTGCCTATGGTGCCCGATGGTTTTGATGCTGTTCTTACAATGCACTTTCCGCACTTTGAAAATGATGAGGCAGGGCTTGGCGGTAGGTCAATAATGTATCATGTGCGTTTTGGAACACGAAGCGGGGGGTCGATTGAATTTGGAGATAGTTTCTTGCTGACAAGAATGTTTGATATAAACAATACACCATTTTTTGACCATCAGCTTGAAACCTTCTTTGGCATAATGGATATGATTGGTAATTTTGTGCCGTAAAGCATTATCAATTTGCTACACAATATATTACTAAAAACGCATATATATATTTAATGAATCATTGCAAATATTCATCAAATATATAATCTAAAAGCAAATCTTTACCCTTGCGCGATAACCCTAGCCAAAGTATCAAAAGCTGTAACTGCTCCCGATTGGCTTCAAATATAGTCTTGCTGTAAAATGAGGAAAAAGTCATATTTGAGTGTAATTCCTCAAATTTTATAATCTTCTCTTTGATTATTCCAAATAAACTTTCATCTGTGTATTGTGAGTATTCGTCACAGATTTCCTTAATTTCTTTCTTGCTCATAAAGGCAAGTTTTGTAGCAGAGATAACCCTATTCATATCAGAAGCACTGACAGATACGTTTTCTATATCTTCATTAAATATATCATATGCTTTATCAATAACCCCTTGCAAATTCGCAAGGGGAATTTTTTTTATGTTGCTGTTATAGAAAGAACAAGCCGCGCCCATTCCTATTTGAATGTACACATCAAAAAAATGATATAGCATTATACGGTGATTCCTGTTGAGTTCATGCCGTAAATGAAAATCAAAAAATTCGCCACTTAGCATATGAAAGTGCTTGTAATTGTATTCATATTGTACAAATTCCTTAATTTTCTCGATTTTCTTTTCAAGCATAGCAAACTTTGTACTATGTCTCCCTGTCTTTTCATCAGTAACGATTGTGTTCTGATACCCCATTTTTTTAGCAAAAACTAAAACGACTTCAAAGAAAGGCGTAAAAGTTTCTACCGCGCATTTATCTTCTTCCCTTCCAAGAATATCCGTTAGTTTTCCTTCGCTTATTATAGACTTATTATTTTCATTTTTAAGAGCAAGTAATTCACTTCTAGGGATTTCAACCATATTAGGGGGGCTGAAATCTTTAAGTAACTTTCGGCACATCTTGCGGGAATATCCTCTTGAAAAAACATCTCTTGTTCCAACCGTTTTCATAAAAATTAAACCCCTTCTTTACTGAAATATAAATTTATTATACCCGCCAAACCCTCTTGTTTCTAGTGTGGATTTTCAAAGTGCAAATTAAATTTAATACTCCACCAAAACTGCAAAAATCCATACGATAATCTTTGTGTAAGGCAAACACCGCACCTTGACAACTGAATAGCAAGACTACTAGCCACTAGCAAAAAATACGGTCGTGTCCCAAACAAGGGCGGGGCGTAGTTAGAAGGGCGGTAGAAAAAACAAGCCTATTTTAGATAGGCAAAAAGGAGATTGTAAAATGAAGAAAGAAAAAATTGAAAGATGGATTGTCTGTTCTAGCGGAGTAAAAGACGGCAAATCTTACAGCTTTGCGCGAATGATTCGCGAAAACACAAAAAAAGATAATGGAGATGAAAATTCTGGAATTATCGAAAACAGCTTTCAGCGTGAAGATGTACAGTTGCCAGTAGGTACAATTCTGGAATACGGAAGAACCCTAGCAACCCCGATTTACAACACAGTAGACCCATTTGATGACGCGCCACCCGTCAAAAAAAGCTGATGAAACACCAGTAACGTATCAACAGCCTAACTAAATAATAGAGGTACGCTATCTATTTGTAATAACAGTAGGTAGCGTACCGAAAGGAGACATCAAAATGATATACCGATTCCTAAGCAAGATAGAAGAACACTTGCCCCACCCTGTCAAAATGTTTGTAAGGGCAAACCCTCTCACGCGAGATATAAAGATAATAGCATTTTTATTTTTGCCAGTAGTCATTGGCATATGGCTATTATCTATCGGGGTAAGGGGGCTTATAGGGCTTGCTAATGATATGCCACAGCCTGTAGGTATCGTGATAAGCATATCGTTTTACATGATACTTGTATTCTTCGTTATATGGCTACTCTACTTCTTGTATAGAAGGATATTGCTAATATTCGGCATAAAGCTAGTAGAGGACGATTTAGACACGCTTTATCACCAAATACTGGACATTGTTTATAGTGCCATTGATAACGAAATTGTAAACAAAGTAGGGTTATATTTTCCTTCATCACCTAATAACCTACGCCCAATAAGTTATGACATGTTTGAGGTCAACGGTATAAATATGTTTAATGCCGTATTCAGCAAACACAAGCACATGGAACTCGTTGACATTGGCTTATTTGTAAAGTTACTTGAAAGAAATATGAAGCGACTACGCAAAAGTAATAAGCTACCTTTGGCATTTGTAGACCCTGTTCCATACAGGGGTAAACAGTACGAGCCGTTGTTACTGATGAACGCAACCCAAGACACGGACAATGTAACAATCACTTTGGCACTAGCCGAAGAAGCAAGCATTGATATGTTTATCCGTTCACAGGAGAGCAACAAACAGAAAGACGCGTTATATGATGAAGCCTAACAGCAAAGAACTTGTTATAGGCGTTGACTTGGATTTGTGGAATGGTTATGGGGTTAAACACCCTGTAACCACTCCTATAACGCCAGATACCAATACACATATGATAATCAATGGCGTTTCGGGAAGTGGTAAGACATTTTTGGAGCAGATTATTATACGCAACCTGATAATGGCAGATGAAGAAGATGACAGCATTTTTTATTTTGCCGATTACAAAGGTGATGATAGTTTTGCATACCTTAGAAAGGCCCCAAGGTATTACAGCTATAACAATACCCTAAAGGCATTAGACGAAGTGTACGCCATATTAAACAGCCGCTTGTCGGGAGATTTAGGCAGAGAGACCGTAACCCTCGTATGGGATGAATATATGGCAAATATTCTCAGCTTGGTAAATGTTGACAAAAAACTTGCTACTGCAACCATGAATAAAGTTAGTGAAATTTTGCTAATGGGACGTTCTATGGGGGTGAGGCTCATTGTATCTTGTCAACGTGCGGATGCGGTCGCTTTCCCGACTGGCAGTAGGCTAAATTTTGGAATTATAGTAATTATTGGAAGTTACCAGAAGTCCATATATGAAATGCTCATGCCCGACCACAAAGACCAAGTAGAAGGGCGAATCTTAAACCGTGGAGAAGGTACAGTTTTGCTACAAGGAACACAACTACATTTTATCAAAGTACCGCTAGTTAGGCACGTTGATAAAATGCAACAACTATGCCTAAAGGCACTATCTTAGGGGGTAATTATGTCAACATATATAATCAAACAGGCTTGTGAAATATACCAACAAGCCAAAGAAGCATTAGAGGACAAAGGGTACATCTTAAAGATTACAAATCTTACCGAAGATAATTTTGATGAACTCAAAAACTCCAACGGTCAAATTAGATGTTTTATTGAGTATATCCAATTCTATGATAATAGCCCAAACAACTTGGATAACTCTGTCAAATTTCTAACATTTGATACCTTACCAAATGGCTTCACGCATGACAAAATTTTAGGCATGAAAAGCAACATAGGTAAGGTAACAACTATGTCACAACTTGCAAACAATTCCTATGCAAATGCAACAACATTCTATGAGTGGTGTCAATCACTACCCATATATACCAACGCATTACCAAACAATCAAAACGAAGGAGTGTAGACCCCATGCCACTAATCAAAACCGCCGTTTTACTGGGTAAACTTGTAGGAAAAACATGTAAATTTGCCTACAAATATACCCGCAAAGCAATAAAAAAATCCAAACGCGCCTACTATCGCGCAAGATACACACCCACCCGCAAACCCACATACAAAGCCACCTACAAACCAAAATACAGCCGTCGTCGTCGTTTCCGTCGCAGATACCGTTAATCCCTTAACCCCATCACCACTAACCATATACCATCAATCCCCCCCCCACCGACTTGGGGCGTGTGCGTGGCGTGAAGCGAAGCGAAAACGCCACGCACTCAGCCCCGCAGTTGGCGTAGCCAACTGCATAGAGAGCGTTAAATATTACCGCTCTCTTATCGCAAGGGCGATAACCCCGCTAAAATCAATACTTCTCACCATATCGCAGACCCCTCGCACCCTCTCGCAAAACTCGCAAACCGCCAAGGAGGTATACCTCATGAATAACGACCCGCAAGGGCTGAAATGGCAACTCACCATCAATAACCCTGTAACACATGGATTTACCCATGAACACATCAAGACCCAACTCAACAAACTAAAATCCATAACCTATTACTGCTTTGCTGATGAAATAGGCGAAGAACAAACCCCGCATACACATATATTCGCCTTGTTTTCATCTAACACGCGGTTCAGCACCTTAAAAAAACTTTTTGAATCGGCATATATAACCCGCGCTCATGGTTCTGCACAGGAAAACAGGGATTATATAACCAAAACTGGAAAATGGGCTGATTCTGATAAGGCTGAAACCTCTGTACCAAATAGCTTGTATGAGTTCGGCGAAATGCCCATAGAAACCAAAATCAGTACAGGGCGTGGCATAGAAGGGGTAATCATATCCCGCATACTGGACGGAGTAAGCAATGCAGAAATTATACTGGAATTTCCCGACTACTTGCGCGGTATGCGTGATGTTGAACATGTACGCCAAATGCTGAAAGCCGAAGAATACCGCGAAAAGTGGCGCGACCTTGAAACCACTTATATATGGGGTGCTACTAGCACAGGAAAAACCCGCTCGGTAATGGATGGGTTTGGTTATTCAAATGTTTACGCTGTAAATAACTATAAAAATCCATTTTGTAACTATGCGGGGCAGTCTGTTATGCTGTTTGATGAATACAATTCTGGTATTCGTATACAGGACATGAACAACTATTTAGACGGCTACCCGCTAACTTTACCCGCTAGGTATTCAAATAAACAAGCCTGTTACGAGCGTGTTTTTATCATTAGCAATCTTGATTTGCGCCAACAGTACAGGCACGAACAAATAAACCAACCCGAAGTATGGCGGGCATTTTTAAGGCGTATTCATAAGGTTATACAGTTCACATCAGACGGTAAAAAATACGAATACAGTACACAGGATTATTTACATGGTTCTGGTGTATATGTAGAATTGCCAAGCGATACCCCGACCCCTTTTGATGATACCCTATCAAAAACCACAATTAAATAATATTCGTTGTTTGGAAGGAGTGCTAAAAGTGCAGACAGCAAGCAAAAAACCGCGCTTATTAACACTAAAACAGGCTTCGGAGCTTATCGAAGGATTAACCGAATACAGGGTTAGACAACTTTGTATAAATGGTGAAATCAAGTATCACATGTTCGGTAAAAAGTACATGATACCCGACCATGAAATACTAAAATTCTTCGGTGTTAGTATCTGAAATTCTGTGACAATATTCTTCTAAACCATTCCAGATATTTGTAAAAAATATTCTGATTTTTTCTTGATTCTAGGCGCGTTTTCATTGATATTATGCGGGTTTTATAGTATAATGATTTCAATGGAACGCGCCATTTTCTTTTATAGGAGGAATTGAAAATGGCAAATATAACTAAACGTGGTGACACCTTTCGCATAAAAGTATCATGTGGTTATGATGTTAATGGTAAACAAGTTGTAAAGTCTACGACTTACAAGCCAGACCCCACAAAAAGCGACAAGTGGAATGAGCGTGAATTAAACAAACAAGCCGTTATGTTTGAAGAAAGTTGCAAACTGGGGCAAACGGTCACATCTGCAAAATTTGAAACTTTTGCGCGTGAATGGTTTAAGGATTACGCTGAAATAAAATTAAAACGTACAACAGTTTGCAACTATCATAAAATGAGAAAACGTATATACCCCGCCTTGGGGCATATACGAATAGACAAGATTACACCCCTTGATATTCAGCGTTTTGTCAGTGCGCTTGTTGCTGATGGGCTTACTACCGACTACATCAAAAGCCATGTATTGATGGTGTCCAATATCCTTTCTTACGCTGTCAGAAAACGCATTTTAACTTATAATCCGTGTTCAACCGTTGACTATCCAAAAGCGCAAGACAAAAAGCGGGATTTCTACACGGTTGAGGAAGTTAAAGAGTTGTTGGAGATTTTGCGGAATGAGGACGAAGAAAACAAGCCTTTTGTTATATTCTTTACCTTGGCAATATATACAGGGTGCAGAAAAGGCGAATTATTAGGGCTTGAGTGGAAGGATATGGATTTTGATAACGATACTATCTCTATTGCTCGTGCCTATTATTACGATAATTACAAGCACGAATACTACACCGACACGCCAAAAACCAAGGGCAGTATCAGAAGCCTAAAACTTCCCGCTCATGTGATGGAAACATTAAAAGAGTACAGGAAGTGGCAAGACAAACAAAGGGAAATTTGTGGTAGTTCGTGGGTAGAAAATGATAGGCTGTTTACCAAGTGTGACGGTGAAATGATGTACATTAATGCACCTACTAACTATTTCATCAAACTGTCAAAGCGTACAGGAATACGGCATGTGACTACGCACTCATTCAGACACTTTAATGCAAGTGCATTAATTAACAGCGGTGTTGATGTGGTGACGGTGCAAAAAGCATTAGGACACAACAGGGCAACAACGACACTCGGAACTTACTCACATGCTTTCGCCAATGCACAGACCCGCGCAATGGAAGCTATAACAAATGTGATTGACTTGTAATAACTTGCGGTGGTGCGTGGTGATTTCCGCTAACCCCTAGTACAAAATCTTGACCAAACAAAGACCAAAACGGATAACAGGGGCAAGATTCACGCCGACAAAGCATTGATTTTACAGACTTTTTCGGCGGTTAGGGCGAAAATGCAAATGTTAGTGTCAAGGA
>Ga0123352_10017039_pt1 | contig 11585 bp, 9 predicted proteins | sample TergutLab28metaG_FD_89700 | JGI IMG/M metagenome (GOLD analysis project Ga0123352, IMG submission 89700) | Labiotermes labralis P1 segment gut microbial communities from Petit-Saut dam, French Guiana - Lab288 P1 | ecosystem: Host-associated > Arthropoda: Insects > Digestive system > Gut ...
GGTAAAGTGATCCCGTTACAGGCCCGGTTTGGCCCAGAGGGTGGGTAGAGGTATAGCTCTACTCTTCCATGACCGCGGCACTAGAAGGGGGTGAGTGGTCAGCAGCACGCCCCGGCCGCACTTAACACCGGGGAAAGACTCGGTACCCATTTTACAGGAGGCTGGGTGGGCCACGGGGCCGGTCTGAACAGGCGGAAAATCCCGTCCCTACCGGGATTCGATCCCGGACCGTCCAGCCCGTAGTCAGTCGCTATACCGACTGAGCCACCCAGCCCACAATAATAATGAAATATGTAACAAAAATAAAGAAACAGAAAGGAGGATACCCCCTGCCTGAAACAAAAACACCAGTTTTAGTTTGCTTCCCACATGGTACAGACACACACACACACACACAACGTTACGTCTACACTGTGTTCTTGAATCATGCAACTTCTCCAGTAACAGGACTGTTACGGCACTTGTGTGAACATCACGCCTTGAGGTCATTCTACGGTTGTTACTTCCTACAGTCAACGTAATTATCCCAGGATTTATATGGACTTCTGAGGTGTTAAATACACCAGTGCTCTTACAATACATGGTTACTTTCAAGTATGAGTTAGGAAATCTAAGCATACTTTAAAACTTCTGGTGCCTTCGCTGCTTTAGAGTCTCTATACAGGGTTTTCATAACAGAGTAGCAGGATGTTGAAAGTCTGTAATATAGGACTCGTACGGTATAAAACAGCGAAAGTGGCAACACTGAATTCAATCACTCAAATAGTTTTTTCACACAACAGGTGCCCCCACATAACGACTGTTCAAGGTCACAGCGTCTCTGTATCTGTCGTTGGCGCCGTTGCACGCTGTTGATAATGTTTATGGACAAAGAAAAAGTGCAATGTGTCTTGTAGTTTGTGGAAATAAAATCGTTAGTGAGCGTGCAGCGTAAGTTAGGTAATGAATGCAGAAGGGAACCGCCGCATGTGACGATGTGGTATAATGCACCGACAGTGCTGCCTGCAGGAAGCATCGTCGGTGCATTATACCACAAGCTGTAAACACAGTCTAGTGCTCCTGAGGAAGGGCGAAATTATCGCCCGAAACAGGTTGAGCTGATTGTAATTGTCAATCAAATTTGTTATTGTTACATCTAGTTGGTTGTTTATATTACTGTACCAGTGATGCACTGTCACACAAACATTAAATTTAAACAGGGAGAGTCTGAAGATGGAAGTCATCCATAAGACCGGCAATGACGGAAGCACACAGATTTAAGTGTTCCTGATTTTTTTTCCTGGGGGTACATTAATAAAACTGTGTATGCCGAAATAATAATGTAAAACCTGAACGACAGGATCTGCGCAGATACTGAAACAGTCGCTCCAAAGATGCTTTCTTGTGTATGGGAGGAATCTTAAAATACAGAGTAGACATACGTAGGGCGACAAACGGTGGTCATATTGAGATACATTAAATGCCATATTGCCTACGTGAAATTCTTGTGTTTTTCTCGTAAAATAAAACACGTTTTGTTCTTATTCCATAACTGGGTTTTCTTCAGTGGACGACTTAAACCTTAATTTTCTTTATGAAAACCCTGCATTTTCAATTCGTGAATTCCAAAATGTGACACTCTGTCATAGCACATAACAGGAAGGCGGACGAACAAGGTATTACAATAGCAAATTTGCTTCAAATGTATTTAATGTAGACACTAGATGGAGATGGGTGGGTCAGCTACAAGTCATTTTGCCTCCAGAACAAGATTCCCCCCTATCCACGGCATAGGACATCAGGAAGGCACCAGACCATAGCCTCTCTGGATGCAGTGTAGAACAGATGATTCCGTACAGCTGTCGCAAACCGAATCTGTCTTTGCGTGTCCGTCGAAACCGTAGCTTTGTGTTTGAAATGGTTTGAGGGTGCTGCGTACACAATGTGTTTCATGTCTGTCTAGAATGTTAGTTCGAGACACTTTTCGCTCCGATAAATATTTAACGAATGACGAGCGATACAGTCACAACAAGCAAAGTTCTCCGTGAAACATTTACATTATTGCTGTAAACCGAAACAGGAGTAAGGTAAAGTTAAAGTGCACCCTTGTACAGGCACTGAGGCTCTGTACAGGCCGCATGGCCCATAGGGGGAGTAGAGGTATAGCTCTACTCTTTCTTAAACACGGCACTAGAAGGGGTGAGGGGTAAGCGTCACACCCCGACCATTCTTTACCCCCGGGAAAGACCCGGTAGCCATTGGTTGGGACACAGAGCCGGTCTGGAAAGGAGCGGAAAATCTCGCCCCCACCGGGATTCGATCCCAGGACCGTCCAGCTCGTAGCCAGTCGCTATACCGACTGAGTTACCTGGCCCTTGAAACAGGAGTAGGTAGAGAAAATTTAGTGAAAGCCCCTAACGTTGAAGTTCATTAAAATTCGTCCGACGCCTCTAAAGGTACGACACGCGGGTAAACGGGGAGACGGACGAACACAAAGACATGGCGCTAGTAACAGGCACCCTTAAGAAACTTTTCGCCATGGAAGAGGCACAAATAGCACAGCCCTGTAAAGGTATTTGTTCTATAAGTGTCTAATATAAGACAATATGGCGACTGCAGTAAATATAGAGCACCGTGTCCTCCTGGTTGACTGTGACTTTTAATGCAGCTATTATGGTAAAATTTGACACCCACGTTACAAAATTGCATATGCACCGTATGTTAACCGTCACAAACATGACAACAGTATGCAACTGTCACGTGGCTCCTCATATTGCACATATAACTACAAATAGAAATGAAAACTGCATTAATTAAATTTACGTTTCAACCCAGCGTCGTAGAGAATGACGTACTTTAAGGAACTTGGCACGGCCATTTTTTCGCTGAACTTCAATGACAAAACAGTACACAATTCGATACGAGACACACGTCACTAATATAGACACTGGATACTCCATATTCAGAACTCTCTAAGACCTGTTGCCTAATAATGGGCTGGAAAAATGGCGGAGAGATAAGTAGTAAATTACAAACTGTCTGTTAGGAAGAAGAAGGACGTAATAAAGAGGACGAGGAGTATAAGTATAAAAATACGAAGGAAGAGAAAAGTCAGGAATTAGAAAGAAGGCGCAAAATAGTAATGGGAGGAGACGACTAAGTAGGAGGATGAAGAGAAAAGTACGGTTGGGAGTACATGAGGAAAAAATTAGAGAAGAAACATTAGAATGTTGAGAAGAATATCGAGAAAGAAGAGCAGAAGGAGATGAACGAGACAATTATGACGGTGAGGATAAAGGAGTCAAAACAGAATACTCGTAAGCAGTAGAAGTCTTAGAGGTAAGAAAGAAAGGATAATAGAACTACGTGTAGGCAGAAACACGAGGGATGAAAAGAATGGAAAAAAAAAATGATTGTCTACGAACACATACATGAGGATAGGAGATGCGAGATAATAGTTATAAACCTATCGCGAACAGTTACAAGACTCAGCGAAACATTTTTAATATCAATATCGCTGTCTAGGTTCGCTCCCCTGCGTCGAAAATCTTTTCCGCGAAAATTGGTTTCACAGTTCATCGTTCACATTTTGACGGCAGTCCCGCGCCTCCGCCCCTCCGGCCCTTAGCCGAGGATTTAACAAGTCACGAGGAAGCTTTTCATCCTATCCCGCTGCTGCCGAGACTCACGGCATTAAGGAGATTTCCGCGGCTCCCGTAAATCTTGAGTTCCGGTGCGGCGCTGCCAGTTGGGAGTCGCGGCCGGCTTGCAGGTACTCAACTACACTCAGAATCCTGAACGAGGCAACCACCAGATTTGCTTTGTCATCAGCACTACCACGAGAAGAAGCTCGCGTTCTGTCTGTTTTCCTTATATTAGAAGCATGGAACGTTTAACTTCGCATCATGTCCATGTGAGGTCACTTTTATATTCTAATGGACACTCTTTACATTAGAATTTGATGTTTGTCCGTGCATCATTGTATAAGCGTAGAGAGGAAAACCAGCTAGATGCTACTGAATGCTTTATTGCACTTATAATCTGCTCAACATGTTTCGGGCACTTATATGCCCATCATCAGGAGCTCGAGACTGTACTTGTGTTATTACCGCATATGGTGTATAATACCTTGGTTGCTGGTGGGGAAGTTGCTCGAGCAGCTTCCCTCATCCCGGACGCATATCCTCCTGCCCTGCACCTGACCGGCGACCACCAGCAGGCTGAAGCACAGCTTCAGCCTGCGACACGGATACCACTCCAACCCAACCACACCGAAACCCCAACACAACATACGACCAATGTGGTAATTCAGCAGAATAGTCGCAAGCTCCTGATGATGGATATATTAATGTCCGAAACATTTTGAGCACATAAGAAGTGAAATAAAATAGCAAGTGACATCAAGTTGGTCTTTTATTGTTCAACTATACAGTTTTGTCTTTAATTTGAAACCTTTAAATCCCTAGGGTTATTTAAATATCACTACGACTAAGGCTAAAATTATTGCACTCTGCCCACAGACTGTATTACGGGTTGTACACGAATCTCAGAGAAAAAAGAGAAAATTTCCTTATTCAGCATTCCCAGATGTTTGTTGCAAATCAAAGGAAGTGTGTTTGCTGCGCGGTGCGAACTAAATTATTATATATAGTTCGAGGTAATCTTAGTCTTTGAAGGGTTAATATAAAGTTAAGAGCAGGAAACTTGTATAAGAATTATGATCTTAAATCAATATATTTTGAATATGTGTTTGTTCTCCATTCTTCTGTATCTCCTTCCTCCTTCTCCTCCTCCGTGCATCTTCTCCTAGGGGACTGCCTATCTTCTAGTACGTCGTAATAGAGATGATTATTCTCCTTCCTTTGTATTCCTTTTTCCATTGCTGCATAAATTCGTTCTTATCACGCAGTTTTTATCTTCTCCTTCCTAGTCCTTACAGTGGCGTTTCGACGAAATTTCATTCCTTCAAAGCAGGGACTTGGCAAAAAACTCTTTTCCATTGTTACATGCTAACTGATCCTCAACGAATTAAATACAAGGCAGGCGTGACACAAAATGTAATGCTGTCACAAAAGGAATATAGGAGAAGGATGAGAAGTGTAAGTAAGTGGCGGAGGAAAGGAAGAGAGAGAAGAACGACTATTTTACCGTCTAACGCAGACATTAAGCAGCTATTATGCCACATACACAGACATCCCCATTTTCGGCGGTGTTTGTGAACTTGACTCCTTGTTAAACCGAAACATGCAGCTTACATCAGCTGCTTTAATTGACTGACATTACATGCAGTGCGATATGCATCTTAATACCGTGGTGCCGAGGCGCACAGTTTGGTCCTTTTATGTCTTGATTTCAGGGACAAAAAGTAAGTTATAAACGGACCACTAAGAAAGCACTTAGAAGTTGACATTTTCAAGTCATAAATAAATAAATGTAAAGGTAAAGTGATCCCGTTACAGGCCCGGTGTGGCCCAGAGGGCGGGTACAGGTATAGCTCTACTCTTCCATGACCGCGGCACTAGAATGGGGTGAGTGGTCAGCAGCACGCCCCGGCCGCACTTTACCCCCGGGAAAGACCCGGTACCCATTTTACAGGAGGCTGGGTGGGCCCCAGGGCCGGTCTGAAGGACGGAAAATATCGTCTCCGCCGGGATTCGATCCCGGACCGTCCAGCCCATAATCAGTCGCTATACCGACTGAGCTACCCGGCCTCATAAATGAATAAAAAAGAGATATATTTCACCCTCGAACAGACCACGAGGGCCCAGAGGGGGAGTACAGGTATAGTTTTACTATTTCTTTAACCTCGGCGCCAAGATGAGGTGTGTGGACAGTGCCACGCCCCGGCCTTTTACCCCCGGGGATAACTCGGTACCCAATGTACAGGAGGCTGGGTGGGCCGCCAGGCCGGTCTGGACGGATGTGGAAAATCTCGCCCCCACCGGGATTCGATCCCCGCACATATCCTCCCGTAACGAGTCGTTATACCGACTGAGCTATCGTGACGCACACAAATAAATAAATATTAATAAGGTAAAGGTAAAGCAGTCCCATTACAGGCCTGTACAGGCCCAGAGGGTTCCAGGAAGTTAAGCCTCCCAGATTTTGTAACAACGGCACAGGATGGTGGTAGGTTGTCAGCCTTATGCACCGACCGCCTTTACCCCCAGGAAATACTCCTGGTACTCATTTCTGTTAGAGGCAGAGTCGACCCCAGGGCCATAATGCGATCGGAAGAATTTTTATGTCAATGAAAAATCCACTGACACTAGCTGGGATCGAACCAGCGACCTTCCGATTTGTAGCACAGCACCTTAACCACTGTGCTACCGCGGTCCAAAATAAATATTAATATTAATGCAAAATTAAAAGAAGAAATTGGGCCTTGTCTACGCCATAGTGTTATAGCTCCACACATTGTTAACCTTGGTACTAGACGGACGTGAATGATCAACTTCACGCCCCGACCGATATACCCCCAGGAGAAAAACATGGTACCCTTTGACTAGAAGGCTGTGTAGGCCCCAGAGCAGATCTTGAGCAAATATGTGTTTATGAAGCATTACTCAAACAGTTAACACTTGGAGTAATGAGAACGGCTTACATGCAACGTGACGGCCAGGAGCCTGATTTACTCTCGGTTGTACTCAGCTGCTACAGAATGGAAGTGCTGAAAGTACCCGTGGTTACGGGCTTGCGTTCGTTCTTGTCAGAGAACACAGAGGGCAGATGTGTTGCCACGGATATTACTCTCGCGCCTGGTCTCATCTTTTCTTTCCCCAAAAAGCCAACACAATTCAAGCCTCTAGTTGTTAGGACGTCATTTGGGTTAGCGTCGGCGTTACTGTTCTCTTAGGCGCCAATGTCACTGGGTGAGTCGAAATATGTTTTCGTGTTGCAAACACACCTCCACTGGCAGACCGGATAGCGTAGGCAGTATGGAAACAGCTATTGGCTGGACGGTCCGGGGTTCGAATTCTAGTAGGGAAAACGGATTTTTCTCTTCTCTCAAAAGTCCAGACTTGCCCTGGGGTCCACCCAGTCTCTTATTTAATAGGCACCGAGGTTCTTTCTGGAGGTTAAGCGGCACGGGCCTGATGTTGGCCACATACCTCCTACTACAGTCGAGGCTAAGAATGAGCGGAACTGTACAACTACTCCCACCATACGCCATCAGGGAGTGAACAGGGAAAACTTCGTCTAGAGCCCTGTAACACCATTCCACTGGCATGACATGGGTGTCTAAGTCTACATACTAGCTAACTAAAGAGGACCCCGCACTGTGCAGTACATTAGATGCGCATTAATTGAGGAATCATCATTCCGATGTGTTTTAAAATCTGTGTTGGTCACAGAGTTTGGGTAACACATTACATTTACTGGAACATGTTTCGGCTGACTTATACGGCCATCATCATGAAGTCGTATAAATTCACAAAAAGGAGTTAATTTTAAGAACAGACCTCCCCTTTACAAACATCACAGATGGTATTCTGGTAAATCAGCTATAATTCCAAACAAATAATAATGGTTATCAAAATATTATTGAAACAATAAAAACACTATAGTGTGCCGCAGAAATCCTTTGCTTTGTTTAAAGGTCGTCTGTTGTTTTAAAGCACCCTGTGTTGTTGATGGAAAAATGTCTGCTTTAAATGTGTGGATACGTAGTGGATATGGTTTACGTAACTGATGTGTGTGGATGCAACTAGCGTCGCAATAAGTAACAGGGTGACTAAGAAATGTAAGCGAAGTGCCCTGGCGGAGGTACTGACCTGAGCTTCACCGTAATATGCCGGCTGTTACAAGTGGTGACTGAATAAGACCAAGGAAGACTTCGCGATTGAAGTAGTAAATCAGGAACACAGGGGCACCAAGTAGGAACTCTGTGCATGTATGCGCTTAGACCCCAACCACCCCCACCCCCTCCCTTCATAACCGAGCACACTCTGAAACGAATTAATCGTCCAAACTAACTTTGTCGCTGTCGGTCTCATCGTCCTTCTTACCGTGTCAATCTTTGACCAGGCGGACACATCAATACAATTCGACGGAATTTTCCTCCTCGCTACTTTTCCTGCCGCCTTCGAACGTCTCCGTCAAGATCTGCTGATTCGCAGGTTGTAGCACAAATCCCACGGTATTTGACTGTGTTTTGTAAGAGAATTCGAAACGAACCCTTTGTTCTTCTGGTGGTATGTATGAGCGCCAAAACCGTGCGACAGATTTGAATGAATCCCGGTAGGGTATTTGACCGTGCATCGTGATAAATTCTTATAATAAAGCCAACTACATGCACTAATTTCTCAAATTTATTTTTGGAATAAAATTCTACGTGTTTCGGACAGTTCTTCTGTCCATCATCAGTTTTTCACTGTACGCACAGGAATGGTATATGTCATACAGGTTTGTAGACAGCTTCTGAGCAGGATCAGGACGAAAATGGTTCCGTCCTAATAGTGCTCGCAAGCTGTCAACTAATCTGTATGACATATGCCATTGCTGTGCGTACAGTGAAAAACTCCTGATGATGGACAGAGGGACTGTCTGAAACATGTAGAGTTTTATTCCAAAAATAAATTTGAGAAATTAGTGCATCTAGTTGGTTTTATTACAAGAACCCGATAGGGTGTATCGACACTAAACTCTGAAAAGGTTATAGGAATTATATGCGGTGCATTTTAACCCTTTCAACGCTAAGTTAAATCCCATCTGCTATTTGCTGGCATTATTAGGAGCTCACCCTATTCTCCACGTTAGCAGGATAAGGGTTAAAGCCAGTGATATTCCAAGAAATCCACCGGACACCAATGATATTGGGCACTTGATAGTCTCACTGGAATGACAATGAAAAATGTCGTCTTCCGTGATAAATATCATGGCAACTTACTATTATGTCCTGATGATAGAGACAATATATTCCTCCGAAACATCTATCAATCTCTACTACTCTATACGGCGTTATATTCACGAAGACGGACGTTTCTATCAACGACACTGCTGCGACCTACTCATTCCTTTCCTCCCACGTATGTGGTCTTCTGTTCCAGACCGCCAATGGGGCCCATATAGCCTCCTTCTCAACAGGAGCAGGGGGCCCTTTCCTGGGCTGAAGTAGCCGTGACGTAAAACTGACCACGCTTCTCTACTTTTGAAGTTACGAAAGCGCTGAACTGTACTTCCGCTGCCCCTGTGCCGTCACGACACGCACACGGAGGACTTCTGTAACAGCATTATTAAAATCCACTGTCCTCAGAACACACTGGCCAGAACGTTTAGTTCGCAAGAGACCCAAAACTAGTTGTCTTTCACACCGATGCCAAATCGTAGGAAATTAACCGTACTTATAAACGTCAGAGTGCAAAAGGCCTACCCTAACCCAAGCGTGACAGTATTCACAAACAGCCTGCTTCGCCTTTAGGGCGCCTCTTCCGAAAATATTTTATGGTGCAATTTCACGTCATATTTACTAAATAGAAGAGTTAGCCCACAGTATGTATCTTTTCTCGTCAGGTCCTTTGACATGTCAGAACTTTAATACCGAGAGCGAGGAGCGTTTAGAATGTAAACTCGCATGGAAGGACATAAAGGTTATGTGCGAAGACATCAAGTCAGACGTGGGGAAGTGAACGACCCTTCATTAAAAGGTGAAATGCCTCAGGTAGCTCACACAGATAACGTTGTGCTGAGCTACGTTCTGCCTTCTAGTCACCAGTCCTTACAGTCTCGACATCGTTACAGCATTACACATAATCTTATTATTCACATCATTTTGGAAGTCGTTGCTGTATGAAAGTAAAGTCGTTACCGTGCCCAATTAAAATCATGTTACGGAGACGCATGTGGCAGTGGAGGCACAGTTCTACTCATTCTTAACCACGACACTCGATAGAAGTGATCAGCTTCATGCAACCACCGCTTTAACTCTGGGAAATAACCCACAAGACATGGAATAGGAGGCTGGGGAGTCCCCAGATACGGTCTGGATGTTTTTAACGAGGAAAAATCCTTCGCCTATATTGGGTATCGAACCACGATCGTCCAGCCGGTAGCCCACAACATCGCCTCAGCTATTTTATATGCTTAAATTTTAAAACTTGAGAAGGATTATTAATTCAGCCTATAAGAAAAATACATGACCCTTATTGGTACATAGCACGGGATAATTAGTCACACAGGGATAATATTAAAACGAATAACAAATAGTGCGAGTTTAAAATCGAATCAGCCGCCACTGGTTAGACACAACGGCGCCTTTTTCGAACGCTGTGATATAACGTCGCGTTTCATGAAAGGAAGAGGTTTATTGAAACAGGTCAATTATCGCAAATGTAGACTGCCGGATTATGACACCGTGTAGACTTATGTACTGTACATAGGTGCCAACGTTTCGGACCAATCAACTACCTGCATCTCCGGGTAGGCCTTCTTTTGTTCCAGTATCTTATCTGCAGCGTCAATATGTACGGGAGAACACAAATGTAACAGCCACGCGTGATTAACACATCACATCGGAGGTAGTAAAATAAACGGAATTCTATTAGAAGGTGGGATATATCAGGCAGGTTGCATAAGCCAGCCTCTGGTGAGCGCAGTGCTGACTTTCAGCAATTCTTACTGCACTACCCTGAAGAGGAATTCAGTACGCCCCAATGAAACGCTGGTACATGCCTATAAATCTAGACGGCGTCATAACCCAGAAGCCTATAATCTTCAACGGTACTGCTGTGAGAACCTCAGAGCTCAGTTAATATTAACTACACAGGGAATAGCCAACACTGTAGAATTACAGTCACCAAATACAGTAAGCAGACACACAATTTAACTGTTTGGATACTAAATTAACTACCTAATTACTTACTCACCTGATAGTTCATTTCTCAGGTAATTTGTTAATAATTCAATCCATTCTTCAGTAATTTAACCTGAAAAATGGTTAATTAGATCTTAATTACTATGTGGATTGAATTACTTTCGTGAGGCGTAACCATAAAAATTCTGAGCCCCCACACGCCGTCACTACGTCTATCTTTTTAATACACTGCATATTTTACATTGTATTTTCAGGTTTGGTTAGTGGATATTTTCAGTGCTGAATTTATAGGAGCGTTCGCAAAATTGTGAAAAGCGACTATTAGTTTCGTCATGTCTGTCCGTCTGTCCGTCCGCATGGAGCAAGTCGGCCCCCAATGGATGGATTTTCATGACTTTGATATTTGAGAATTTTCCGAAAATCTGACGATAATATTAAAGTTTAATTAAAATGTAACAAGAATAATTGGAAGGCAACGTAAAAATGTATGTGCGTTTAAGATGTCTCGATGAATTATTTTTATACTGAGAGATGTTTCACGCATTTGACGTTCATAGGGCCGTGCATCGTAGTATATTTCTTCAGTAGAACCAACTTTAAAGATCAAGATGTATAGAACTATAATTTTGCCTGTTGTTTTGTATGGGTGTGAAACTTGGTCGCTGACATCGCGGGAGGAAAGGAAGCTGAGGGTGTTTGAGAACATGGTGTTGAGGAGAATATTTGGACCTAGGAGGGACGAGGTAACGGGGGAATGGAGGAGACTGCATAACGAGGAGCTAAATGATTTGTA
>Ga0123352_10017040_pt1 | contig 11585 bp, 7 predicted proteins | sample TergutLab28metaG_FD_89700 | JGI IMG/M metagenome (GOLD analysis project Ga0123352, IMG submission 89700) | Labiotermes labralis P1 segment gut microbial communities from Petit-Saut dam, French Guiana - Lab288 P1 | ecosystem: Host-associated > Arthropoda: Insects > Digestive system > Gut ...
GTAGATGGGTGGATAATATTAGGATGGATCTCCAGGAGGTGGGATGTGGGTATATGGACTGGATTGGGCTGGCCCAGAATAGAGACAGGTGGCGGACGCTTGTGAGTGCTGTAATGAACCTTCGGATTCCGTGAAATGCGGGGAATTTCTTGACTAGCTGCAAACCAGTTCGCTTCTCAAGAAGGACTCTGCACCGTGGAGTAAGTAAGTAAGGCAGTAAGTAAGTAAGTAGATATCTGTATGTCAATTTTTATCCGAGTTATCTCGTAGTAATATTAATAAATCACCGTAGTTTTTTTTTTTATTTTGTGACAGGTTAAAAACTTTGTCTTCCAACCTCCCTCCAGCCACCTAAATATTATGAAGCTCCCCGGTTTTTGGTATTCAAATACTTGAACTCATATGCATGTGGGATTTTGTCAGCAAATGTACGTGTACATGACAGAATAATATTAAAATAGGTCTTAAAGAAAAAGGATGGAAGGGCGTGGAATGGACTGATCTGGCTCAGGTTAGAGACACGTAGCAGGCTGTTGTGAAAACGGTAATGAACCTTCGAATCCAATGAAATTCGGAAATTTTGGCTAGCTGAGAAACATCTGCTTTTCAAGTAGGGCTCTGTTCCATTAAGTTGTTCAGTTGGTTGGTTGGTTTGTTGGTTAGTAAGTAACGTCATTTTAATATCCACTTGCAATTTAGTGTCCGTACATGCGCCATGCTACCATTTACATTATTATTATTATTATTATTATTGTGCTAAAACAGACAGCACACCCAACAAGAAGCTGTCAGATGCCTAAAACAAATCTCGCAGTAGAACAATACTGCAGCGCTGCAAACCCGAACCCGTAGTCCGGCTGTCCGAACTGCCTATGGCTTCCCCCCCCAAGAACTGCAATGCCTCTGTATTAAACACACCATGAAAACGTGGTGGAGCCAGAGAAGTGCAGCTCCACACATTCAAAACATCGACAATCAATGGAAGTCAAAATGCCCTGGCCACTTCATCCGCCGAGAGAGAGGAGCCCCCTCGTACCGCTCGACAAGACGTTAGATGGGCCCCACAGGTGGTTTGAAAACTGCGGGGGGAGGGACATCTTTCTCCCCGTGCCTCGAATCAATTCTCGATCCTCCGGTCTTCCAGACGCTGTCTAGTCACTGTAATTTCTGAGCTATCTGGATGAGAGTCGCAGTAAACAAGCACATTGTGTGGGCAAAATGCAAATTTTCAAGATACTAGGAATTATGCAGCTTATTTTCTGTAGTGTGGATCCGTGTAGCGTCGTAGATATGTACCGACGTTTCGGAAGAATCTGCTGCTTCCATCTCCACACACCCTAAGGATGGAGGCAGCAGGTTCGACCAAAAAGCCCGTACATATCCACCGTATCACGGCAGAGCTGTTTTTGCGTTTTTAAAAAAACAGGTTATATATACATATGTGCCGCATAACGACGTTTCGGTCAACGACGGTCCGTATATACGACGGTGGTCCCATAAGATTACAATATTATAATATAATATTGTAATATTTACCATTTTGTTACAATTGCCTACAGTATTTAGTTTAGTAACACGCTGTACAGGTTTGTAACCTAGGAGCAACAGGCTATATACCATACAGCCAGGTGTGTAGTAGGCTATACTGTACTGTCTATGTTTGTGTAAGTACACGTTAGCACAACGACGAAATTGCCTAACGACGCCATTTCATAACGTATTCCCGTCGTTAAGCGACGCGCGCACACGCACGCATCTCACTGTGCTTAAGTGGTAACGGTTTAACCCTTTAAACGCCGAGTTAAATCCCATCTGCCATCTGCTGGCATTATTAGGAGCTTACCATATTCTCCACATTAGAAGGATAAGGGTTAAATTACAAGCTGCGAAGAGGATGAAACTTCGGGGTACAAAATACGTTTCTGGCCTTCGAGGCTTTTGCGTGTGTGTGTGTGTCACTATAACCTGTACAGCATACTGAAAGGCAAGCCAGCCCCGCTGTGACCAAAAGCACAGCTGACATGCACGCCCAGAGTCCATAAAACAATGCAGACTGGCCTCCAAAGTTAAGTACAACAGCATGTTTAGCCACTCGTATACGAGAATGGGGGTCACCTTGCCCTTGATACAAAGCAAGCAAAACGAAATCACCTATCACGAGCATAAAAAGAAACACGCCATTGTTTGTGCTTGAGGAAGTGAGACAACACAAAATTGCCATTAAAGGATACTACGACCGTAACAGTTCTAAGCAGCTCACAATAGCACAAACACACACACACACACACACACACACACACACATATATATATATATACATACATACACAAGACCAAAGTTTGTAAACAGCAGACTGTTACGTAAGCGGTCGGAAATGTGACGCACTCGACGGCATTACAAAGGGTCTAACGATAACTTTTTATTTTTCGCAAATTTCGCCGGGACGTGGCTGAGCGGGTACCAAACAAGAAGAATCACATCACTTAGCGCGTTCAGTTCCTACTGTCGGTGTGATTAAAGGGCAAGCTGCTATCCCTTCTCAACAGGTCGTCTCTCAGCTCATGAAATTTCCGGCGTTTTATGGAACTGGAGGGTTCATTACCGCACTCACAACAGCATGCCACTGGATCTTATCCTGGGCTATAAGAATCCAGCCTACATCCTCAACTCGATTTACAATTCAGTTTAATAATATCCTCCAACCTAAGCCAGAGTAATCCGGCTGCGCACTATTCCGTTCAGAATTCCTAACCAGAATTGTGAATCCAATTCTCATTTCACTCATGTACAGTAAATTCCCCGCCATTCGTATCCTTCCATTAACGTCAGGCGAGGAGAAAAATGACGACGCTCCGAATTATGTAACTATAGTGTTTTCAAAGTATGACGCTTCGAATATGCTAATAATAAAACCCCACACAGTTCAGCGCTACCGCCGTCCTTACACGCGTCAGGCAATGAAAAACCTGCATATTTTGTTATACCGTGATTCCTCTCTGTTTCGTACAAATGTTCTCATCACTTACGTGTTCTTAAACATTTTTGGGGGGTGGGTGGGGAGGGGGGGTTCAGCAGTCCAAATCGGTTCTTTATAATCAACGAGATGCACTAATTTCTGAAATTTATTTTTGGAATAAAACTCTACATGTTTCGGGTAGTATCTCTGTCTTTCATCAGGAGTCTAGCACTGTACACACAGCAATAGGTGTATGTCATAGAGGTTATGTTGGCTGCTTGCTAGCAGCATAACCTGTATGTACAGTGCTAGACTCCTGATGACTGACAGAGATACTCTCCGAAACATGTAGAGTATTATTCAAAAAATAAATTTGAGAAATTAGTGCATCTAGTTGGTTTTATTATAAGAATATATCACGATGCACGGTCCTCTGAATGTCAAAAAAAAAAAGTCCAAATCGGGTCTAAGCCAGCTCACAGTTGAGGTTTCTATATCACACAATTAAACACACACACACACACGCCTTATAGGACTCCTCTGCACTAGTGATCAGCTCGTCGCAGAGATCTACACAGCACACATGAAACACAAGAGACGAACATGTACACCGTCAGCGGGATTCGAACCAGCAACCCCACGCATCGAGCGACTGTAGACCTGCGCCTTAGACCGCACGGCCACCGGGATATGCCTCAAAGCCGCACAGTTCAGACAGTTCATTTCACTGAACACTTCAAAAACACCGGATACAGCTTCGGTCCTTCGCTATTCCAATCGTTTTCAACTCTATCAGTATTTCGCACAAAATATCTTGGATGACTAATCAATGATGAATTGAAAGGGTATGGTAGTAACCGTTCCTTAATCGAGGTCCTATTCCATCACCTTCGGGGAGCGCCTGAGGAAACAAAAGAAAGTCAAAAGATCTGTTGTACTGGCTGAGATTCAAACCAGGCACCTCCAAAACAAATGCATACAGCAACACCACTACACCAGCCTATTACTAACGACAGTAACGACAACAACAATAGTAATTCATATAGGTTATTTATAAATGCAAAATACGTGTATCCAAGGACAACGGCGTATCTGTTACACTAGTACAATCGTCCTGCTTCTTACACTATTAAAGCGTGTCATTATTCTGGTCTTCTTTCCACACTTCCAGTACGTGCATGAACTGCAGGATGGACTACATAAAAGAACGGACGAATTTGGACTTGCATATTAAATATTTCAACACAGTAAGTGTTTCACGTTTTGACGTTTTCAAGGATACCTGCAGATATTCTAGTCACTAACGACGATGTCGGCTCCTCATCGTCCAATCTGTTGGCCCCAAGCTTACGCAAATCTTGGCAGCTGACGGCTGACGTGTCCCGTAATTCGAAGCCCAAGTTCAGTTTCTTCCAAGGACAGATAGAGCTGCCTGCCTCCACAACGTGGTACACTAGCAAACAAAATTACTCACCACCTCCGTAACTCAAATTCTTCGTCTGCTGGTGGGCTGGTTCGTTCATGTGCGTCCCCTTTACAGACACTCCGCAGTTGTCCAGGTATGCATTATACATTCTCCTGCATACAATATTCTTTCAACTCCACGTTTTGTCTACAGACTTCATATGATAACTGAAAGACCATTTTTGAAAACAGACTCCAAATTTCAGTATTTCTTCAGGAGTGAATGACCTTAAAAAGAAATGTGCATACTTAATGGGGTTCTGATTTTTGTGCGGCACTGTGAGTAATCAGCCGACCCCGAAGGCCGCGCGGTCTAAGGCGTGGGTCTGCGGCCGCTCGGCGGGTGGGATTGCGGGTTCGAATCCCGCTGGGTGCATGGATGTCTGTCTGTTGTGGGTGCCGTGTTTTGTCAGGTAGAGTAGGTCTCTGCGATGGGCCGATCACTCGGCCGGCGGAGTCATACCGAACTTGGTGTGCCTGAATGTGGTTTCGAAACCCCACGATGAAGACACCTAGACCCACGAGGGTCGTCGAACCATGTTCTAAAAAAAAATAATTATAAGTACATGATGTATGGAATTGATTTAAAGCACAGGTCTCCAACCCGCGACCCAGGTTGTAGTATGCGGCCCGTGGCCGCATTTGCACACTACGTGTGTACTACAGAAGTTACTCAAAATCCAGATGGTAGGTATACCACTTACTGCTACCTTTTCACATGCGACCCGCGACCCAGCCCACAATACCGGGTGTGGCCCTTTGCCATAAAAAGGATGGAGACCGTGGCTGAAAGACTAAACCGAGGGGACAATGCACGAGTCCTAGTACCCCCACGTAGTCGGCACACATGGGTGGGCTGGTTGGACAGTTCACAACCTAAGACTTAATTTACATGGACACAGTGGCCTACACACACAAAATACCCAACCGACAATAAAGTGGAATCAAGCACTGTGCAGTACAGTTAACATCCAACCTACAATACGCCATGAAGGAGAGGAGTAGACGCAGTGCCCTACACTTTCTTTAACCTCGGCGCTATATGGGAGGAACTCGGTGCCCATTGTACACGACGTCGGATGGGCCTCGGGGCCGACCTGGATGGTAGCGGAAAGTCTCGACCCTACGGGGGTTCGAACCCCGAACCGTCCAGCCCGTAGCGAATCGCTATACGGACTACACCATCCCGGCCAACATTCAAGCACTGTACTAGGACAAAAAAATAATACATGAACAAACACAGCCATGGTGCACAAATATGGCGAGAAGTCTCTCTCTCTCTCTGGCTAAACTAACAGCTGCAGTGCATCTGCCTCGCTATGTTCTGATTCGGAATCCCAGAAGACGGCGGATTATTACTTGGCCCACTTCCTACAGCTATTCCAGACCAATTAGTGTTCCACGAGAACTTTGGCTACAACGCGCAGTACCACATTACGAACATTACGGCACCGCATCTAGAACAGCTCTTCCAGATGAAAGTCAGATAGCACTTGGAAACAGCCTACAACCACTTCCTTACCTATCTCTCCACCCACTAAACACCATGATTTTAATATCTCATTACAGTAAAATAAGATGAGCAGTCAGACCGGTCTCAAATTCAATGTGGAGCACAAGACAACGGTTCAAAGACGTACACCATTTTCATTCTCTCAAACAAGATAAGCAATGCAAGTATAACGTTAACATCGTACAGCGTTCGCGTAACCAATGTTGTCATCGAAACGCAACCATGACTCCCCATATTAGGGTTGCTGACTTACATATAGCTGTCACCAACATAAAGCCGTACAGTGTTGCCACGGAAACGCAAAAATGGGTGCCACTTGCAATGCTGTCGACCTACAATACATTGCGCACTGCTGTAACTACAAACGGGTTCACGTCTTCATGCAAAATGTCGGGCGCTGTTGTCCGATTTCAACCAAAACTCGAGTTTATCGAGGTTTTCGTAAAAGATCCGCCATAACAAACTTCACGAAAATCCGTCCATTGGGAAACCACGCTGAGGCATACGGACAGAGGGACAGACGGACATGACTAAGCTAACAGGAGCTTTTCGCTGTTAATGCGAACGCGCCTAAAGAAAAGAACGCCTGTCTCAGCCATTGAAGTCGAAACAGTTATGAGTCTACCACTGACCGTACTGCGACACCAAGCAAGTAGACTCTAGTGGTGACGCTTCTCACTTGTATTCTGGTGGTGGCGGATTCGAATCTTGGTCTGGACTCCAACTTGAACTTTCCGTGGCTTTCCTGGGTCACTCCAGACAAATGTCGCGATAGTAGGCCTAATTACCTCGTATTACGCAACGTCCGTCTTCTTCTACGTCACTCAATTATTATACCAACTACTGCACATATATAAAATTTATATATGTGCAGTAGTTGGTATAATAATTGAGTAACTCAACAACATGCACGGTGTAACAACGAAAATAAATTCTTCTACGTCACTTTTAATTCACTATAAATGATTCTACCATTCCACAACATATACCCTGAGCGACTGACGGTACCGTTAAAGGAACCACAGATAAACAAACACAGATCTACCAAGAAGTTCAGGTTAAGTTGTGAAACACGAGTTGTTTATTTTGAAATGTTTGATTTTTACACTGACACTTACTAGACAAGTTAATCTGGCACGAGACTGAGATTATTAAAGAACGACATGCTAAAGAGAATATTCGTCGCACGAATGTGTGAGCAACAAGAAACGAAAGAACTTGCTTCCTGGGAGCGTCACTAAGTATAACACAGGCCAAGAAGATGAGAAAAACGTACCAAATATCAGTCTGAAAAAATAAAAGTAAATCAGTTCCATTACAGGCCCGAGGTGCCCAGAGGGTTCCAGGAAGTTAAGGTTCCCAGATTACGTGACAATGGCCCAGGATGGTGTTAAGGTTGTTTTGTACATGTATTCTAATTTGTCTCGTGTGTATTGCTGCTAGTTTTAAGTTGTCTTGTGTGTAATCGTTGTTGGTTGGCTGTGTGTATTGTTGTAGTTGTCTTGTGTGTATTGTTGTTATCTTATGTGTATTTGTTGTACTATGTGTGTATTGCTGCTAGTTTTAAGTTGTCTTGTGTGTAATCGTTGTTGGTTGGCTGTGTGTATTGTTGTAGTTGTCTTGTGTGTATTTGTTGTTATCTTATGTGTATTTGTTGTACTATGTGTGTATTGCTGTTTTTTACTTTAGATGCCGGACTGCTGGCTAGAAGTCAGTATTCGGAAGGTCCTGCGACAGACCATCTCGACACAGGTATTTCTTGGTTTCCCCGTGCCTGAAAGCAAATGCTGAGATGTTTCCCAAGATTCAAAGTTGTCACTACATGCTTCTCATGCAGCCCTCTCAACTTAAATTTATTAGTAACCAATTTCATATTTTGTATGCACGTAAAATAACCACTGCCACCGGGTGACAACCCAATTGCAGTTTATAAATATTATTATTATTTAACCTTAAGTACCGGCCGCTTTTACCCCCAGGAAATACTCCTGGTACTCAATTCTGTTAGAGGCTGAGTCTAACCCAGGGCCATAGTGCGATCGGAAGGATTATGTCAATGAAAAATTCCAATGACTCCAGCTGCAATCGAACCAGAGACCTTCCGATTTGTAGCGCAGCACCTTAACCACTGTGCTACCGCGGTCCCCTTATCAGTCTGAAAGCTTAAAGGAAACAGACTACTTACGAGATCTAAGCGTCGATGGTAAGGAAATATTAACAGTTCTTAACAGAAGGTGAATGTTTGCGCTGTAGTAAGCCTGGCTCAGGATAAGGCCAAACTAACGGATTAAATAACAAAAACAAACATTTATATTCCATAAAGGCGACACCAATTTCTTGGCCCGCTGACCAACTACCAGGTTGTCATGAAATCCCCACCACCATAAATTTACATTGCAAGGGGTTAGGTTATAGAATGCAACGTAACGGGGGACTGTCTCGGCTGCGTTTACCGTACCGAAATGTGGTGTAATGGACATGAATCAATCGCAAAATGGTTTTGAAGATCAGTTTCTCACCGCGACGGTTTGAGAATGCAGTGGGATGTGTGGTGTAGAAGAGGAGGAGGCGTGCATGTTGGAAAGAAGCCACCAACACGTCTTAGGATACAATCATGTCATTTTTATCATCAGTCAACTTACGAAGAATACCAGCATGTGAGTCTGGTTTGTTGATTCCTGTGGCGGTCCGTGTATTTGTTCAGCGCGGCGACCAGCTGCTACACCATTCCAGACTGACACCTTCCCCGCGATGTGCCGAGTCCAAAAAATATGTCAGATATCCGTCTAGAATTTTTGTGCTTTACACAGCAGAAACAAATATCACTAGACCTGCTGTGACTGTGACGTACCAGCACGACGGCCTGGACCAGTCAAACGTAATCTTAGAAGTTCAAGCAGATCCAACCGCCAGAAGAATGCAGAAAACATTCATCATGTGTTGCAACTGCTACCATCCTGTAAGCAGCTAAAGACGAAAATACACAACAAAAAGCGAATATTTTTGCCTTTTCTTTGCTATGAAGGTAAAACATGGTACTTCGGTTTGAGGGAGAAATGGGCAGAGCGGGAATCTTGAATAGAATGAATAGTACAGTATTTGGGTTCGCGCCCTTGCGGGTCCGGATCGGGAGTCTTGGCGAACAGGAGTTGTGACTGAGGAAAAAAGAGGAAAAGTGGGGGGAGAGCTCTGAAAGCCGTACAAAAAGAAACTTCGTAATTTGTAGTCCTTACCAAATATCATCTCGATAACTAAACCAATGATGATAAGTGTCACATGCAGCAGACACCCGATTAATGAGTCTGATGTTTATTGGACCGTGCATCATTGTGATAACTGAAGAATAAAAAGCCAACTAGATGCCACTTGTTATTTTATTGTACTTCTTATAGGCTCAACATGTTTCGGACATTACTATGCTCATCATCATGAGCTCGCGACTATGATGTTGATTACCACTTTGGTCGTTTCGTTCTTGGTTTGCTGTAAGTTGGAGGTTAGATGCTGGTAGGCTGGAGTAGTGTCCGGGCTGCAGTCCGTTGCAGTTGGTTTTTTATTCTTCAGTTACCCGATTAATGAGCAATGTACGCAAAATTCAGGCAGCACAAGGCCCAAGAAAAGGAGGCAAGCTGTAACACTTGGGCGTACAGGGAAGAAAACACTGAAATGGGTATTAAATAGTAAATGGGCAAGCGAATTTATTCGACTTGGGTTAGTTCGGAACGGGATCAGCTGGCGGGGTTTTGTTAATACGGTGATGAACTTCAGGTTTTATAAAAGCGTAAATTGTTGTGAACATCAATTTTTGAGTGCGAATGGGTCAGTTAATTAATCTCACGAAGCCTGAAACATATAAATAACATTTAAAAATTTAACTATCTTGCAGAAAACGAACAGTTTCTCCAAAATGGAGTCCAGGCGCTTCAGGATGTAACAGCTGATTGCTTTGAGAATCAGAAGAAACTCGGATATACATTACGAGAAACGCGCAATGGACGCTTTGGAAGTTGCGGTCGATGATAACGTGTAAGTTTAGTCACGGCTGAATCTTTATTTATTTTACTAATGGCAGGTACATTGACTGTTTATCATTGCCCTATGTGACCAATAAAAGTAAAACCTAAGAAAAAAAAAGTATTACACTTTTAAAAAACATTAAAAAAGGAAACATTCGGGGTAAATACAAAGTCCTAATGCTAAGGGGTAGTCACAAAATATAGTGGTAATAAAATAACAAAGTCAATTTTCCATAATTTTTGTCCTAAGTCACGGCTATATCTAAAAGAGTTTATGCGAGTACTGACGGGCATAATATTGCAGGCTGAATGATAATTTGTGCGCGTCCACCCCGCCAACAAATCCGTAACATAATTAATAACTCGCTTTCACTTAAAAGCGAAAAAAAGCGATCCGTGTTCAAATATCGGCTGAGCCAACAAAAATTCCGATTAAATTTTGAAACAGTAACAGACTATGAATGATAAGCTGACAACATAAAACACACCCACTATGACATTGGATTATTGAATGACATTGTTCCAACGAGCAGAGGTTATTGGGATATTCTTCAGGCCGTGGTGTTAGCGGGAGAAAGTGCATCCCACAACGTTTATATGAGTAGGGGACATGAACTTGGGTAAATATTTACACACGGACCGGTACTATCGATCTATCTTCATTGTGTTTGCAGATTATTAGCAATTCGTTGCAGATATAATACAACTGTACTCGGCAAATAAACGAGACTAATTAAACCACGTGACTCAGTTACAGATTACAGCCATGATAGTCTTGATCAAGTTACGATCTTAAAACAGATAAAACCATAATTTATACGTCATATCTGTTTACTTGCGAACGAAATTCATTGTATTCATGATATAATGGTCCTACCACTCACCTTTAACACTGCGAGGTTGTGCCATCCTGACAAACGCTCCTCTACCAGCCCCACCTGTCGTCGTCTGTCACTGATTAGGAACGGCAAGTGATAAAGCTTCTGACTGACGAGATCGATTCGGATTTTGGAATCTTAGGCAGACTTTTCATACTGAACTAGATCTTGATTCTGCCCATTCATTTGCCAAAATTAGGCCAATGCTAGGCATTTCACTACACCCAAATGCCATATCCAGAGGAGTCTGCTTTGTTACATCAGTTTGCAAGCAGCAGGTTAATTTCACACCAGTAAGTCACATTCTGATTGTCCACACACGACAGAGAAATGCAGTACAATTTCATCGCTTTCATATCTGTATGACTCAAGTGTCTTATCGTCCCAAGGCACAATGAGTATACCACATAGTCGCAATTAGTAATTTTAAAGTTTGCCAACCCGAAGTGTTTAACACATATATAAATATACAATGATGCATCAAACACAACAAAACTTTATTATGTTTATTATTGTATTAGGGCAACATGTTTCGATTCTTATAGAATCACCTTCAGGCCCTTCTAAGAATACAGATCCACTCAACACTGGAGATAAGAGCCTAAACATTCGTCAAGAATATAATATCAACATAAGGAAGATATCACTTACCAAGCGCAACATTACTGCATAGAATGTTAATGTTTTTAACGTTTTAACGCTTAAGTACATATTTTGTAATTAGCAACAATATATATAACAATACCCAAAGCTCTATA
>Ga0123352_10017043_pt1 | contig 11584 bp, 4 predicted proteins | sample TergutLab28metaG_FD_89700 | JGI IMG/M metagenome (GOLD analysis project Ga0123352, IMG submission 89700) | Labiotermes labralis P1 segment gut microbial communities from Petit-Saut dam, French Guiana - Lab288 P1 | ecosystem: Host-associated > Arthropoda: Insects > Digestive system > Gut ...
GAGTTAAATTGTGAATATTGTAATATAACTTCAGCAAGGAACAACAAAGCTCCCTGATGATGATCTGACAAGATCGAAACATGTCGGAGTGATTTTAAGTGTTTTATGTGAAAGTTATGAAAGTGCAGTTATTGGCTGATAATAGAGGTGATTCTACAAAAATGCAAGGTGCAACAATAAGATTTAAAGTAAAACACAATCTCATAAACTGTTTGATTTTGCGAAGAAACGTTCTTGAATATAAAATGTGTGTTTGTATTTTCTCTACAAGTTTTGTCTGAAATATTTCTTATTATAAAAAGAATTCGCGAGATTTTAACATAAATGTACTTAAATCTTCGGTAAAGTGCTACATATTCTTGTCACATTTTAATGAAACTTGAATTTTTTCAAAAGATTTTTTAAAAACATCAAATACGAAAATCCGTCCGGTGGGAGCCAATCTCTTTCATGCGGACGGACAGACAGACAGACAGACATGATGAAGCTAGCTAATAATCGCTTTTCGCAATTTTGTAAAAGTGCCTAAAAACGGAATCCAATATAGTGACATTAACCTGGTAACAGTGGAATACAACACCCATGCAGGACAATATCAAATGGGTTTTGATACCGTTGAGACTCTCTCTGAAAATTAGTTTTCTGTTTTAATATTTAATACGGGTTTTCTGTACCGAAAGAGAGTGGGAAATACCTGTCAGCTGTTGTGTGCTTTCACAATGGTCTCTTGATTGTGGGAAAGTCAATTTCCGGATATACTGCAACGGGCAGTTTCATTAACAATTCGCGGAAATAATAAAGCCTTGTGTAGTGTTAGGTCATATACTTAGCGCGTAAATTAGATTTGGAGGTCACACCAAGAGAACGTATTGACCCACTCCTCTGCCTCTTTTGTTATTGGTCGACAGAGGTGTCCATTAAAATGTACTCTTGCTACTGTACAAAGAGGAAGGGCCTCTAATCTCCGTGTGTATACAGTGTGCCCCATTAAGTGGAGAAACGGAGCTCCATAGAACTTCGACACTCTGGGCAGACAAATTTAGAGTAGTCATAAAGTTCTTTATTTGTCCAACTAATGCACACAATTCTTATAAAACCATTAAACTGTTAAGATCATTTTAAATTATAATAGTTGCTTCGACATGTTTCGGTTTACATAAACCTTCATCAGGGAGCTCTCAGCCTGTGCTTCGCTAAAGTTACAATTTTGATATCGGTTATATAAGTATATCATTATTTGAAGGTATCGATGCTGTGGCTGCATACTATGTGCAGTCCTGTTACGTGGATCGTGCACTGTGTGGAGTGGAGTGGAACTTTGTTCCACTCCACTCCACACAGTGCACGATCCACACGCACAACAGTCCACAGTACCGATAACTTCAAATAACGATATATGTAACCGATATCAACATTGTAACTTTGGCGAAGCACAGGCTGAGAGCCTGGTTTATGTAAACCGAAACATGTCGGAGCGACTATTATAAATTTAAATGATTTTAACAATTAAATGATTTTATTACAATTGTGTGCATTAGTTGGACAAATAAAGAACTTATAAATACAACACGTCAGTCGATAACACAACACTTTATTTATATACAAAAAATAGGAATGTTAGGGCGACATGTTTCGACGTTATAAGGTCATCCTCAGGCCCACCAAGAAGACAGATCCAAGAGTTGTTTATGTTGTTTATCTATTTCAATAGGCAATACCTCGCAAAACATAAACAACTCTTGAATTTGTCTTCTTGGAGGGCCTGGGGACGACCTTATAAGGTCGAAACATGTCGCCCTGACAAAATATACTATTTTTTGTATATAAATAAAGTGTTGTGTTATCGACTGACGTGTTGTATTTATATGTTATAACACTTCGGGATGGAAAACATCGAATAAAGAACATATTATTAGCAACACGCACGGTGCAACTACGAAGATTCAAGTAGTCATGTTTCACACTGGCACAATACTCGCAAGTGCGGAAGCTTCTAATTGCCGATTGTCGAACAGATGATAGTTGCTGTGACACTTCAGACTTTTGTTTGGGAGGGAAGGGACTCTGAGGATCTCGGGAGGGTCCTGGTGAACACGGCAATAACGCATATAAACACTTTATGGTCTCATGTGCCCATTGTTTATGAAACTTACTAATCATAATTCTACGAAACATTCTCAGATTATTTGAAGTAATAACGGTTAAACAATTAATAAGACCTATCGCAACGGCCGCACGGTCTAAGTCGTGGGTCTACGGTCGTTTGCTTGTGAGGATTGCGGGTTCGAATCTCGCCGGGGCCTGGACGTCTGTCTGTTGTGATTGCTGTGTGCTGTCAGGTACAGGCTTCTACGACGGTCCGATCACTCTTCCAGAGGAGTCCTACTGAGTCTGTGTGTGTCACTACGCGTGATCAAGTGCTACAGTGACACCGCACATCAACAGTAAGTAGGTAGAAGAGCTCAGACTAAGAAAGAAAGAGAGAAAATAAGAAAGATGGAAAGAAAAAAGAAAAAAGAAAGACAGATTAATAAAAGAGCAATTGAATACAGTAAAACCGAAGTAATTGTATTTTAAATGTATTATTTTTATGCAACTTCACGGTGGCAGCAAGATAATCATATATATATATATTTATTTATTTATTGATCTTCAGTTCCTTAAACTTTCATTTTATTAGCACCAAAATTCAGAAAGTTTATAAATTCGGAAAACCAAAAAAAGTCTGCACTTAAACCAATTAAAATTCTTGACATTATACTTTAACATTAACGACAGGATTATGTTTGAATGTCAGCAGCAAACAAATTCATGGTTCTTGCAGATCTGCTGACACATTGCTGATTTAAGTGAATTCGTAGTCAGGAATAACTGCAGGTGAAGAAAAATAACTAGCATTAAGTTTGAAAATTTGTTTGCGAGCTTGCAAGAACAAGAAGTATTTGCGATCCCCTTCCTTCCCTTTTGGTCGAACTGCGCCGTGAGTAACCACAATGCAGGCTGTGGGTTGCCGATATCTGCTGCTGCTGAAGACATTTTACTGACCACCAGAACACGGCACTCCAACTTCTAATAGGGCTTAAATTTTGTCAAAATTACCAGAAATTTCAAAGTTACTGAGCAGGCTGTGAAGGAGAGACTTGTCATTTCTGTCCCTTATAACGTAATCGTTAATATTAGGACCTTAACAAAAGAAATCGCTCAGGGGAACCTGAAAGGGGGCTCATTTACCGGGGACTTTGAAACATAAATGGAGAGCTCTAGAAACGGAACTTCTCCCTCTGCGTGAGCTCTATGAGGGAAACCTGGAGGGAGGGTTCCTTCACTGGGGACCCCGAAGTATATATTTAGTAAGGCTCTGTAAGTGGGCGCCTCTTTCCATAGGGGCCCGGTTTGGGGGGGGGGGAAATGGGTGGAAGTTCCTTTCCTACGGCCCTCGAGAGAAGGGTGAAATTTACTTTTATTAGGAGAAAACTTATTGATGAATTCGAGGAAAATGTAAAAGGAGGTTTGGAAATAGGCAACTCTTTCCATAAGGGCCCCCTTTGGGGAACATGGAGGTGGTTCGTTTTCCGGGACTCTTTGCGAGACAGATGAAGGAGGGCTCTGGACACGGAGCATCTCTTATTAATGTATTTTGGACTCCTTTTCTCTGCACATTATGTGCGGAGTTTTAATCTGGGGGCAAACTGGGACTTCTGTGAAGGACCAGGGCTCGCATGACTGGCATCAGACTATGGGGAACAGGAACAGGAACAAAGGGTCTGTTTTAAGGCCTAGATGCATTGCGACCGAGAGACTCGAACCGAGTTACTATTCTATTCTACTCTATTCTACTCAACTCTATTCCATTCTTTTCTACTGTATTCCATTCTACTCTATTCTACTCTACTCTATTCCATTCTATTCAACTGTATTCCATTCTACTCCATTCTACTCCATTCTACTCTATTCTACTCTACTCTATTCTATTCTATTCTACTCTATTCTGCTCTATTCTATTCTACTCTATTCTACTCTGTTCTACTCTATTCTACTGTATTCTATTCTATTCCATTCTAAATAAATCACTCATGTCTTAAGCCTCTCGTGTGAAGCACATTTCAATGAACCTACAAATAACAAACAAACAAATACAGCTCTATCAGTCTACAGTTTTCTTTCAATAAAACAGTTACCATTTCACTAGAAAAGTACGTGTGGTTTCAAGTTTTCGCGGAGTTGTGAAAGATGTATTCGTTCTTCATGGACGGTACTCAGCGTTGATTGGTACTAACCTGCGTTTCGTTACAACCTCTCGGTATCCATATGCAAGGGTCAAACAGTCAAAAAAAAAACTTGACCCTGGAAGATGGTACTGATAGCCTATCCTGAAACGTCGGTAACTGACTGCCACTCAATGCTGAGTAACATCCCGGAAGAGCAAAGACGTCAGTGTAAATGCGACTTATCAAGATTCAAATTTCTCCAACTTCCGGTTTTTATTATCAGCAAGAACAAGGCTGCGCTGATTTGATGACGTCATTAAAAGTAACGACGTGTGCTGCTTTATTGTCCATGTTGCGTTCTGTCGCGGAGTATTGCCTTCTTGCTTGCATGTAGCAACGGTGTGTCTCTCACGCGTCTTCCACAGAACAGAAGTGAATTTATCTGTTGAAGAGAGAAAGTGTTTATTACACAGAGCTTAGGATGATCCTTCGTCGCCAGGTATTTCAGTATTTTCTTAAGCGGGTAATTTGAACTTGTACCCTTGGGGTTGTTCAGGTCATTGGAGACACAGAAACACACATTTATTTTCCAAGTCAACAAGGCGTTCGAATATCTTGCGTCTTCATCAGGAGCTGCTGCTGTGTTTTCTAAAGCCACAAAAGGAAAAATGCAATTTTTTTGCCTATTAGGACAATCTTCTCTTACCAGAGCAACCCCAACGTTTAAAACATTGACGATTTCAGCACTTACATGGCGAGTAGATCAGCACCAAAGTTATACATGTATTTAGTAGAACTACATCCACAAATTCCCCGTCATTTTGTATGAAAAACTTCAGCAGGAGTCTCACAAAACTTACGGTCCTCCTACATCAGTCACATGATTGTAGCTACTACGTAAGAAGAAGAATAATGGCGACTCTACGTCACTGACTGCAGTAACGTACTGATCCACCTGCATACGAATTCGCGTACTCTCCTGACTTGTGAAATTAACCTAGGCTCGTTAACGTTTCCTGAACCCGAAGCTGGGAACTTTGTGAAATTAAATCTGCTATAATTGAAAAAAAAATAGGGTTTTATTTGTGCAGTTTCTGGAAAAAAACGGCTAAAAAAAAAACAAGCACTAAATTTGTTTAAGCAGTTTTGGGCACGTGGATTGCGTTGAAGGAAAATTCAAGGTTTAACGTGCTTCTTGCTAATCAAAAACAAAAGTTTAAATGTGCATGTCTCGCCTTTCTGTTAGTACTTGCTAAATATCGCAGAGATAGTGGTGGTGGTGGTGGTGCTGTATCTAGCGACGAAAAATACATCCACAGAACCCACACTAAAGATACAGCACGAAGCGTGATGTGATGATACTGTACAGGGATGCGTAGCGCCAAACTAATCAGTGTGCACGCGAGAAGCCCTATTGATTTTTAAATATAATTAGAAAACGGAGGACTATCTCAAAGAAGCAAATAGTGATAACTGCATGTGTGGAGAAGATTGTGGAGAAATGTTTCTAGATTTGAGATACGGTACAGAAATCCTTTTGAACTACTGGGAAGTGATGATGTAGGCTGTTATCTCATCCTAAATGTCTCTAACATCTCACAGGACGTCAGTCTTCATCACCACTGCTGTGAGAGCCTCACATCTCAAGTGTCTTCTGCATTGCAACTGCAGATTTCAATTGACAGCGTCTTGCAGTGAAAGCTGCTAAGACGCCTGCTGGGGCGGTCGCGTACATTACCACGTAACAGACATTGACACGTGTTAGCTTTGGAACAACAAATGTAAACCTAGAACACTAAACATCTTATTATACTTCTTCAATTCGGTTCTTCAGTAATCATTTTTCTACTTCACACATTCATTCAGCCTTAACCTCAGTTTCGACTTTCTTTTGGTTTGTAGCGTAGAATCTCTTCTGTAATTTTTTTTTATTAAACTCATGGTTCCGTGCATCGTAATTCAATGTTAATAAAAATCCAACCAGTTTTTAGCACTCCAGATGATGGGTACTGTGACACCCGAAACATGTAGAGTGACTTTGCAGTAAATAAATATCAGCTAACTGTTGCATCTGTTTGGATTTTTATTAACTCTTCTGTTATTTCTGGACCAGTCTCTCTGTCCACATGGTGTAACCAGTCTTGTCTGCGTTCATATATTCAGTTTCGAATTGATTGTATTTTCGCTGTCTTCCTAACGTCTTACTTCTTACTTTGGTCAGTCTAGTGCGGCCTTCATACCACAGGTATGCTGTCTCGACTTCACCAATTAAAGGGAACACGAATCTTGTTTTATTAGTCCAAAATTTACACATACATAAAATGAGTAAAAAGATTAAATGATCCCGTTACAGGCCCGGTGTGGCCCAGAGGGTGGGTAGAGGTATAGCTCTACTCTTCCATGACCGCGGCACTAGAAGGGGGTGAGTGGTCAGCAGCACGCCCTGACCGCACTTCACCCCCGGGAAAAACCAGGTACCCATTTTACAGGACGCTGGGTATTTAAAATAAGTTATATATATATTTCTTACTGCATTACACTAGCAAAGTTTATTGGCGTTTGCAGAAACGTAAAGGAATTTACCGACCAAGGATACAGAGTGTATCTAAAATACTTGGAAAAATTTATAAGTGAGTTATTCACAAAAGAACAAAGAAAAATGTCGATAAAATCCTGTCCGCAAATGAGTGGTTTTGAGTTCCATTAACAACAACAACAACAACGGAATATTATACTGACAACTGATGTAATAAATTTACAGTACAACTTTCCAGTTTAATAACTGTAGAGTACTTATGGCTCTTCAAGTTACAGTTCACAAAGAATGCTCAAATTTTCCTCCCCTTGAATCAATGCACGCATGGACACGTCTGATTATGGACTGTCGCATCATTTCAAAGGTCCCTTGGGCAGTTGGAATTGGTTTGACATGCATCAAAATGCGTTGTTGAAGTGTTTCTTCCTTCTCAATTGGGTCTGAATACCCTAGAGGTTTTAAGTGTCCCCACACATAAGAATCTGAAACATTGAGATCGGACGAATGTGGGGGTTGTACTGAAAGAATTTTACTTGTTCGAGTGTGGGGATCTAAACTCTGAAGATTGTCCAAACATTTTAGGTATAGCCCATACAGTGAAACCCTGACGGCGGTTAGAATCAAAATGTGTTTTGTTAAAGGGGGGCACTGTGCAAACTGAAACCAGTTCAACATCTTCGCGGAGGAATCTACTTGCCCCATCTTCAGAGTGTACTAGTACTTTAGTAAACTTTACCAAAATTCTCGGCGTAATTTCCCACAATATTTTAGTGTTTATGCATAGACCATCTGGAACACAACTTCTGTTGCACTTTGCCAACGAAGTAGCCCACTGGCAAAATATTGAACGACCTATAAGCGGGAGTAACATCCATGCGTGCGACAAGGTTAGACTTGTTTTCACAGACATTCATTAAGTCAAGGTGACGAAAGGCTTTTGTGATGATCCATGAGAGGCATCAAATTGTTTGTGGAACAAAGTAGGTTAGCAGATGAACAGGGGCGGACTGGCGCGAAGAAGTCTTTATGTAACAACACTTTTATTTACATTGGTAGAAAATGAAAAAGTACGTATATAGTTAGCAGATAATTACAGCCAAATATGACGATTGATTATTTTGAAAACATCAGGTTTTTCCATAATAGTGTTACATGTTTTAGAGATTATGGCCGTCATCAAGCCTGATTATGACTGTAATGACTAAACATATGCAATAATTATGTAAAAACTGGATTTTAAAAAATAAATCAATTACAGTGTTTGTAATTACCTTTTAACTTAGCAATTGTCTGTCAGCAAGACGGAATGTATCTGCCTAAGATAAAATAGACTACCCGACATTGTGGCTAACCCAGAACACTTGAAACTTCATCCACAACGCTGTGAGAACGTAACATTTTGCAACGTAAAATTCTGCGAAATTTTAATTTCTTGGTTTCTGCAGTTTAAGGCACTATGATCCTTGCACACATCTGGTTAAGGCAACAAGATCCTTACACACATCTGGTTAATGCATACGATCCTTGCACACATCTGGTTAAGACACTACGATCCTTGCACACATCTGGTTAAGGCACTACGATCCTTGCACACGTCTGGTTAAGGCACTACGATCCTTGCACACATCTGGTTAAGGTACTACGATTCTTGCACACATCTGGTTAAGGCACTACGATCCTTGCACACGTCTGGTTAAGGCACTACGATCCTTGCACACGTCTGGTTAAGGCACTACGATCCTTGCACACATCTGGTTAAGGCACTACGATCCTTGCACACATCTGGTTAAGGCATGCGATCCTTGCACACATCTGGTTAAGTCACTACGATCCTTGCACACATCTGGTTAAGTCACTACGATTCTTGTACACATCTGGTTAAGGCACTACGATCCTTGCACGCATCTGGTTAAGGCACTACGATACTTGCACACGTCTGGTTAAGGCACTACGATCCCTGCACACATCTGGTTAAGGCACTACGATCCTTGCACACATCTGGAACTTTTCCCCAGCAACACAGCTTAATAGCTCAGAAGGTTTGAATCTTGCAACAGGAATATTCTTCGTAATTCGCTCTTCACCTCCCTGTCCATGCAATGAAGGGGTGTACGGGGAGTAGAAATACAGCTCCATTGTTGTTAACCTACATGCTAAATTAAGGTGACTGGTCAGTATCACGTCCCGGCCTCTTTACCAGCGGTACAGAACCTATTGAACAGGAGGAAGCTGGGTGGGCTCCAGAAGCGTTCTGGACATTCTGGAGAGGAGAAATGGCTCTTGCTTGTATCCTAGTCTCTATGCAGACTACGTAATCCCGAATACCTATTTTTTATAATTACTTGTTTTAAGCATATTACGTCGTCACTGCAGTGGTATTACTGAACTCGACTAAAGAGAAAAACTTTGTTGTAACAGCTTGGGTAAGTGCCCATGCCTCCACATCCCGCCGACAGCGAAAGACCCTAACTGTATCTTATCACTTTCCACTTTTCGCCGCTCGTTAAGTGTTCAGATCATAGCACACATAAAGTCAAGTGATTGCACAGTGCTAACAAGTTAAACCACAAAAAATGAGAATCAACTCCCACACAAAAGGCGCGTCTGAACTTCAACTGAAACATTTTTGACTGAAATACAACGATTACTGCCAATACAAATTCTCGCGCCAACGGCTACCAATTTGAAAGAGATTCTCAACATTCGACAACCGTACTTGGGGTGGCTCAAGGGGCAGTAGACACAATAAAACGACCCAATACAACGCACCAATTCTAGCCTTCACGTGTCACAGGCTATTTTCATAAACGAGAGTTCCTGGAAAAATACAGGACAGAATAACCATGTGGATAAAATGGCTTAACCTGAACTGCAGAATAGAGCCATGGCGGGGAAACAGTAATTCAGCGGGAAGTGTCATTAAAAATACTTCGATTAGTTTTGGTTTTAAAATTGTGTCCCTTTTTGGTTGAAACTGTTTGCAGATTCAAATATCTGAAACAGCTGTATCCGCTTCAAACCCATTGCTGATCTGCAGCCAGAAATTCACCAAAACAAAATTTACATTTGCAGATATTACTTCATAGACATCACAATGCTTCGCCATTGCAATGATAAAAATAAAGATAACATTTTGGAGAAAAAAAAATCGCTATTTATTGCGAGGATGGGAGTGAGGATAACGCAGACGGTATAGCGACGCTTTACGCACTGGACTATTTGGAATTCGAACCCCGGTGGGGATAAGAAATACTTCTCTTTTCACACCTGTTCTCGGTTCCTCCCAACCTGCAGTACAGTGGGTGCCACATCTCTTTACCGGTGGTTAAGCTGTCGGGTCGTGGTGTCGAGATTAAGCATGGTTAAAAATGTACCTCTACTCTCCTCTCTGTGCCTCCAATAGCAAGCTATGGGGTTACAATTTTCATGTATTACGAGAATATTTAGAAACACGTTGTTGCAGTCTGTTGACTGTAATTTTAACAATTTTCGTACCAACAATGACCACTGTACCATAACGGATCGTCAGCAGTTTATATGGGGACATGCTAAGAAAAGAACTTGGCATTCCGGCAGCGGTGTCACAGTGCGCCGCTGGACAGCTCCTGAAATCACGTACAATCTTCATTGAAGTTCGCTTATTGAATATTGTTTGCCACTCAGCTGCTATTTTATGCCAGCAGGCCTTGATGGTAGAGGGAGTTGACTGACTGAGTTGAGAGGTTAGAAGCACAAACCCTGAACATCGTAAACACAAAAGATGAATGTTGTTGTTCTGTCGACATGTCAAGTCAAGTTGTCGCTATCGGAGACTGCAGTTAGATCAAAATAGGTTACTGTTTACTTTCGATTATCCAGGGTAATACTAAATATGGGAAGTGTGTAGTAGAAATACAGCTCTACGGTTATTAACCTATACGCTAGATTAAAGTGACTGGTCAGTATCACGTTCCGGCCTCTTTACCAGCAGTACAGAACCTTGTTTCCATATCACAAAACAAAGTTTTGATGCAGAGATTTCTCCATCAACGCAACGTGCACGCGCACCATATATAGAACGATCCTAAGTTATCTTAGAGGAAACCTGGTGATGGCCAAAAGTGCCGAAACATGTAGCTTCTAGTTAATAATCAATAAACATCTCACTTGATACAGTTGTGTTTGACTACTACACACCACCCATATTTAGTTCATACACACAACGGGGATGACACACATTAAAGGTTTATCCAGAGTAAAGTTGTGGATGCGAGTGCATGGGAAACAAAGGAACACGAATAATTAAAAAACATGTGCTTTGAGATCTTCGTTCTTCTGGGACGTTACGCAGAGAGTATTGTTAGCTAGTTACAGATGTTTCCGGACAAACTATTAGTCCCTTCTTCAAAGGTGAAATAGTCAAGCCTTGGAGTACTTGGCATTTGAAGATGGGACCGATAGGTTTTCCCCCGAAACGTCGCTAATTAACTACCAATCTACGCAACATAACATCCCAGAAGAGCGCATATCTCATTCAGACCGCAGTGGAAGCCTCAAATCATTCAACTACACGCTTTAATCAGCCACGAAGAAATAATAAAAATATCTTATGAATGGGCATTTTTACGTAAATAGTTTGTGATGTGTTTTGCTATTGAGGATTTTCTCGAGCTTTCTGCGATAAATCACGTCATTTCCCACCTTCGTTATAAGTCATTAGCAACTTACGATCGTGTGCGGATAATCCGCAAACCGGATAATCGAGAGTGCGGTGTGATTTTAAAAGGTAGGACATGTGCCCCTGCCAGAAACCCACAAAGTTTCCAAGAACACTATGAGTCACCTCAAAATTCATCCAGGA
>Ga0123352_10017044_pt1 | contig 11584 bp, 7 predicted proteins | sample TergutLab28metaG_FD_89700 | JGI IMG/M metagenome (GOLD analysis project Ga0123352, IMG submission 89700) | Labiotermes labralis P1 segment gut microbial communities from Petit-Saut dam, French Guiana - Lab288 P1 | ecosystem: Host-associated > Arthropoda: Insects > Digestive system > Gut ...
AGGATAGAGACAGGTGGCGGACGCTTGTGAGTGCGGTAATGAACCATCGGGTTCCGTGAAATGCGGGGAATTTCTTGACTAGCTGCAAACCAGTTAGCTTCTCAAGAAGGACTCTGCACCATGCAGTAAGTAAGTAGGATCCTTCAAGCATTCTTCCGACAGATACGGAGTGTGCAACTGCTCTGTTGCTTAATACGTGTCTTCGTATAGCCGGATGTTCAGTACAGGGACGCGAAATTAGTACGCCTATACTACGTCGTGCTGAGGGCGACGCGCAACTTGACCGGTGTACTTTCTGTTCAATAGAACAGGGTGAGTGCAACTTCACACTAATGAAAACTGACCTGCACAACATCCCAGAGATGCTACTTCTATTTCTGACATCTTAGAGGCTTAGTTTGTTCAGCTCAGCTTGTTAAGTGTCAGTTGCTTAAGCTTGGGAAGGAAACAATGATTACACGTCTTGTTACATTCTCCAAAGAGGAATTATTGTAATGATCATACGGAGAACGGAGGATTACACAACTCTGAAGAGGACTGTCAGATTTATCCGACACTGAGCATAAAAGCAGGGAAGTGCAGAAAATTTGTGCAGCCATAACGGGCCTGACAAGTAACGGTGATGATTATCTGCAGCAGGCGTAATATTCTCTGCGAACTCTGTGTTAAAATGTATCCTTGCATACTGAGCCATTAGTAAGCATTTCAGTCGCTCGAAGTGACCGAACAATATCATACGGCGTCTCGACGCACCGTAACATAATATTCTGGAATCTTACTATGTATGGATGTCGCACATATGTTAGTCGCCGCCAGGTGTTACCACCCCTCCCCCCACGTCTATTGAACGGGCTGAAAGGCAGCATATCCTCGTTCCGATCCACCGAATTACATGCTGCAGTGTGTAGCAGGAAGGGCGCACCCGAGAGCAAACTTTCCAAGTAAACAGCGCGGTGGATCGCTATCATGATTGGGCCGCCGGGATGAGCGCATTGTACGCCGAGGAACAAGTGTTCTACTGAGAGAGGACACCGACCGAGGAACTTTAGAAAACAAATCGTATGGATCTTCGAAAAATATATAAACAAATTCTAAATTATTTACAACGATGAAAACAGACCGTATGCTTAGGTATGGCAAAACACAAGACATTGTTAATAATTAAATTTGGCTGCGGGTTGTAAATTTTGAGTTATCTGTATTTCTTCAAACAAACAATACAAAACAAAGGAAAGAACTGCGATCTAAGGACGTTCAAGTATCGTTTAATACTGGAATTGTATTCTAAAAACTCTGCCTTTCTCTACGAAATAATTTGAACTTGTTAATTTGCATGGATGTGACTCTCGTTAAGGAGGGAAAGGGAGAAAACTAACAGATCTGGGGATCCGGGGTGCGTGAGAGCAGGGCTGGGCTGGTGATGCCTCGATGTTAAGAGAGGAAGTAATATGAGAACGTAGAAAATTATACTTACGTATGTTAGTGGGGTGTTGTGCATGTTGTAGGCTTATTCTTCACTGTGTGATTCTGGGAAGTCAGATTGGTTGGGTATAATAATATTTACTTACTGCAATTGGGTTGTCACCCGGTGGCAGAGGTTATTTTACGTACAAACAAAACATGAAATTGGTTTCTACTAGATTTAAGTCGGGAGGGCTACATGAGAAGCATGTAGTGGCAACTTGGAATCTTGGGAACCATCTCATTATATAGCACACCTAGCACAAATATGAAATTAAAAAAGTAATGACGAAATAAGTTGAAGGAAAGAGTTCACTAGATGGAAATAATATCAGGTTGGATAAAAATATTTAAAAAGTTTAACAGATTGGTTTCTGCTTTATGTGTTACATTCATATGGCTTACGACAGACCCCAATGGCGACGATCGTGCACAAGATATTTAGTCTTCGGATATCATAGAGGCGGGAAATTTCTTAACCACCTGAGCGACTACAAGCTTCTTATAAATGCTTGTTACATCGGGATATTAGAACGCTAGTAAAAATAACAAAGAAAATAACATAACCGTGAAGTTTGTAACAGCAAATTAACTTTACATGAAGAGAGGATTTCATAAAGTGAGAATGAAAATTATTTTTTTTAAGTGTGGCATAAAAGTTTAGTGTACAAAAATAAGAAAGAACTCTTAGTAAATACAGCAGCTGTTCGTCAACTCAACTACTTTACCTCCGGAATATTGAAACGAGAACGTTAAAGGATGGAGTGTAATTACAGTTTTTATTGCGCTTCTTTATAAGCGTGACTTTAAAGTTCTTTACAGAGGTCAAGAGAGAAACAAAGATTTTATGTCTCCACCATCTTGTCCACAAAGCGCCAAAATTTGTCAATCAGAATATTATATCACTCTTAAACTACCCCATATAATTCATCATAAAAGTAATATTGTTCAAGGAAGTTGGATGAACACATCCCCTACTTGTGCTGCGAAACTTAAGAGTACTTCAGACTCACAATTTGGTGTCCTGTTGTATTCTTAATGTTATACGAAGGCAAGTTATTAAGAGAAGAGAAACAAAAAAGAGAATGTGTAAACGAGCGAAATGCAAAGAGAAATAGAGACTTGAGGAGGTCACATTTTGTGCAAGACTTCCAAAGTATACCAGAGGAAAAGTACCGTTGAAATTCAACGGAGAAAAAATTATTAAAACTTCCGATTCGTCATGATACACATTATTCGTTGATGTAATCCGTGACTCTCAAGCCGGCAAGTGTTTGACGTTTTATAATTTATTTCTTATTTTGACATTTCAGCAGCTTCCTTCCTGCCCTATATCTCTCTCCTACCGCCAGTTCCTCTTTCTTATCTCTATTTTGTATTACTCTCCGAAATTATTAAGTTACATCATCGACATTCAAAAGGCAAAATTTTGAAGTCAGAGCTGCCATATAATTATTTATAGCATAAAAACGTCCGTACCAGAAAGCCTTGAGAAGAGCATTTTGATACATTTAGGCGATGAGATGGTAAACAGTTTGTGGAGTTGGGTCAATATAACCACAAATTAGCAGCATATTTCTAATAGGGTTGCGACATTTTATAGCACGTTAACAATATTCGGAAAGAAGATGCGGAATAATTTTTTCCCACAAATAGAGGTGCATTGTCAATGAAACCAGAATCAGAACTTTCAACTACAGTTTTCGAAAGAATCAGTGAAAATGTTCTATTTCGTAATTTAAAAAAAAAAACTTTTAATTTTTGTAACTCACTTTCAGAGCGCCAAGAATAATTTCTATTTCTACATGTCGACGGGTTTATTCTATAGACAATATTCTAAATACGATGGATGACACAGATGTGAACAGGATTCTTCATACATTCAAACAATCCAGGAGTGTTAGTTCCTACAACACATTTTATTCAGTCGCTGTGTTCCTTACACTAATTCAGCAGTCCCCGATATTCGCAATAAACCGGGCACGAACCTTCGTCACATTACGTCAGAATTCGCTTAGCTGGGCGTATTCAAAGCATGATGAACAATGTTTTAATTTGCAGTTTTAAAGTTTAGTGTATTGATTATCTATAAAAGTATTTAAGTTATCCGATTAAGAACTTTAAATTCCTCCGACAGGTGGGCGATAAGGGTAGGTAATCAGCCCATAATCACGTGACAGGGCTTGCTTCTCCTTTCATCACCTGGCGTTACTCAGCTGCCTGCAGACGCGTTGCATTAAAAATTCATGGTTCCAAAACTGAATTCTGCAACACGTTGCACGAAGGAATACATTTAAGAAGGAGGAAAGTTCGTAACTATTTATACCCCAGAGCAAGATTCACTCGATTCTGACGGCGCGGTTTTTAGAACTTTTTTTCCATACTTTTGCATTCATATAATCTTCAGCAGGAATAAAAAGCTAAGATACTATTTTCAGATAATAAGAGGAACCATTAAAGGAAGAATCGATACAGCAACGGTCTCAAAGTTTCACCAAATTTTTAAATAATTTCAGAACTTTAAATTAAATAAACGCGTGAGCCGGGTAGCTCAGTCGGTATAGCGACTGACTATGGGCAGGACGCTCTGGGATCGAATCCCGGTGGAGACGAGATTTTCCGCCCATCCAGCCCGGCTCTGGGGCCCACCCAGCCCCCTCTACAATGTGTACCGGGACTTTTCCGGAGGTAGAGGCGGCCGGGGCATGGGGCTGAACCCTCCACCCCATCTAGTGCCGAGAGTCCTAGAAAAGAGTAGAGCTATACCTATACTCAGCCTAAGGGTCTGTGTGGCCTAAAAAAAGGGTGAATCCTACCAAATGAAATAAACGTTCAAATCGAACTTAGCAGCATTTACCACGTAAATGCTAACCAATTAATGGAATTGAAATTTACTGTATATATATATATATATATACATATATATGTACACACACACACACACACACATATATATATATAGACATATACATACACATACACGTGCAATTTTTAATACTGTACCTACCGCCCACCATGCAGAATTTAATTTGTCACATCAACCTTACATGCACTGAAATGTGAACACTTAAGATACACAGTCTGCTAAATGTTTCGGCACTCCTTGAGTGCCATCATGAGGCACTCCTCATATCAGTTAAAACTGTGTCCTTCTACCTGATTCATGATGTGAGACGCAGTCACTCACTAACATTAGCACAGTGTTAGTGAGTGACTGCGCCTCACAACTTTAAGTAACATAAGGACTCCCTGATGATGGAACTTGAGAAGTGCCGAAACATGTAGCAGACTGTGTACCTACTGTGTTCACATTTCAGTGCATGTAAGGTTGATGTGACAAATTAAAACTAAATACACCTACATATTTCGTACGAAAGGATAGAACAAATATGTGGCTAAACATTGAACTAACAAGAGTAATGAATTTCTAAGACTTTTTTAAAACTGATTTTTTTTAAAATCTGCATTGATTCTTCACACTTTTTATGCAATCCCTTTAAACATTTAAGGACAAAATCTAATGAATTGTATTTAAAGACCCAGTCCGTACCGCGCAGTAAACACGTGTCTCCTCAGTTATAAAAACCATTCGTTGAGTGCTATATAGGAAGAACTTTGATGTTTTTTCCTGAGATACAAAACAGAACGTAGAATTTTTGAAACTTAAGACTAGTGGTATATATACTAACCGCTAGGCTTTAAAAATAAAACAAAAAACACGACAATGTCATCAGTTAGTACTCATTACTTAGTATTTACTAAGGTTAAATCAACTTCACACATTACCATCTCACCGTATTTGCCTGAAATCGCAGACTGCCTTGGTATAGACAGTGTTCCGTCCTGGAATACAACCAGACACTTGAACAAAGAACGTCAAGTGCTTTACTTCAGTTTATGCCTGTTCAGCCTCCATTAAACACAAGGAACCTCTTAGCAGGAAGGAAATGGATTGCGATCATGCTTTTGAAAGGAAAAAGTTTAATTTTTTTAATAATGTTGCTGCCGAGTTGGTAACTAACTCGTTTGCTGCTTATTTTGAAGGTCTCGAATGTCAATATCAGACCATAAAACAACTCTTCTGTCCGGTCTCTAGTGATATACCTTACTTCCTTCAGTCAAACATCGAGATGTTCCCAAAATTTTTATCACAACAACTTCCTTCCACATACTTGTCATTTCATTATTCGCTGTTCATCATCATGCTACACACCACACACACTGAGCTACAACAGCGTTATTACATAGAGCAAGTGCAATAAATACTGCTCTTTTTCTTAGTCATGACTTAGTTTGGCTCTACGCGGTTATACCAGGACAATTCTAACATTATTACGTGTAATTTGATGATTGTTGGATCGTGCATCATTGTGATAACTGAAGAATAAAAAATCAACTAGATGCCACTTATTATTTTATTGTATTTCTTATAGGCTCAACATGTTTCGGGCACTACTATGCCCAACATCAGGAGCTCGCGACTATAATGTTGATTACCACATTGGTCGTTTCGTTCTTGGTTTGCTGTAGGTTGGAGGTTAGGTGCGGTTAGGCTGGAATAGTATCCGGGATGCAAATACTGTAAATATTTTTGATGTATTTATCTAAGAAATCGATAATTATACAGTTTTTTAAGAATTACTCAGAAATAATGTTTGATAAGGTAAATGACTACGCACACGTGCCTTAGACGTATATAATCCTAAAATATTACCAAAAAATCTTTTCTATACATAAAACAGTTTTAATCGTCTATTCTTTTAAAACCTAAAGGCCTATATTGAAATCGAGAATATTTACAACGTGCATCATTATAATAATGAGATTAAAATTATCAATTAGAATAAAGCTAAATTATTTCTGGTACATTCCGTGTTATCGAGACTGACTCCCTTAATTAGCCGAATAAACTTTCAGGTTTATCAATTTAATTGTCTTTTCCTCCTCGTCTTTATTCAGAGTAAATATAAACTTCAAAGATTATAATTTATGCCAATTGTTAATGGGTAGGCCTATGTCAATAAGACTTGACTCCACAGATTGCATACAAATTAAACGTACATCCAAATTTGTTTTAGTTCGCTTTCCACTACGTTCAGACGGGCACAATATAAACGCAAGAACTTCAGGAATGAGGAGCATGTAAATGACCTTTAAATTTGTATGCAAGTTGCAGATCTTCATTTGAATATTTTGAGAAACGCAAGCTCATTTAATCATAAGAACAATCAACGAAGCACAGAATACTGGCTAAGACAGACGGCGACCTTGCGCCTTGCGTCGTTCGCAAACGTCGCGACGTCATCAAATACGATTATTTCAGAAAGTGGCTCTCTCACTTTGTTCTAAGACCTTCCGACCCTCAAATGTATGTGGCTTATTGCAAGATGAAAGAAATGGGTATTTAATCTATGGCGTTCTTTGGGAAGTTTGTTGGAAGTTGGTTGACGTTCAGCTACAATGTGGTTTAGCCGTATCGCCATGAAAGCTATTTAGGGAACAGCAGGCACCAGCAGAGTGTAGGAAGCATGTCACAGGACAGATATTTCAGTGAAGACTACTGTATCAGTAAACGTGCTGGATTGCAGGGTACAATTTACAATTGTCTCTGTGCATGTCATTAAAGCAAATGGGGAAGGAGAAGTACAGCCCCACTCATATGAAGCTCCTGCACTGTATGGAGTTGGTCAGCTTAATGTCGCGGCCGCTTTTATCCTGGGGAGAGTTAACCTGTTACCCATTGAGTAGAAAACTAGATGGGCCTAACAATCAGTCTGGATGTTTCAGAGAAGAGAACAACTTTTCCCCCTACCAGGAATCGATCCACGATATCTCAGTTGTCCAGCCCGTATTATAGGCACTACACGTACAACGCAATTTCTGCTCGCTGTAGTGTGCATTTCGTATTTTAATTTTTGTGAGACAATTATTCTAGAGATGAGACAATAAAAAGAGGTGGAGATTTGCGTGTTTGAGGTAGACAACTGCAAACATCTCAAAAGGCCTATCTAAAATTTTAAAAAATCCGACTTAACCCTTTCTTTCGATCCAGGTTTCGTGATGGTTTAAGAATACAGTATATATTTTAAGGTATATTCGTAGTCTCGTCGCTACATAACCGCACTGCATTTAATGGACATGATGTTCCCAGGAGGTGGGATGTGTGTATATGGACTGGATTGAGCTGGCCCAGGATAGAGACAGGTGGCGGACTCTTGTGAGTGCGGTAATGAACCTTCGGGTTCCGTGAAATGCGGGGAATTTCTTGACTAGCTGCAAACCAGTTAGCTTCTCAAGAACTGTGCACCATAGAGTAAGTAAGGAAGTAAGTAAGATATTCATGGATGTCCATGAATATTTTCGTGTCAAAAAGGTTAATTGAAAGCAACGCGCAATGTCGTGTCTTCTTATCTCCGCAGCTTGAATGTAATTACAAGAATAATTCAACGCTTTTTTAATGCTACAAATTGAACCGTAGTAAATTCTTCTTGAAATATGTAATCCACCTAGTATTTAGAAGCGGCTGAAAGAAAGTGACTTTCTGGAGAGTGAAAACTCAGTTATGATATTCCTTAAATTTCCAATTTTTGAGGCGTGTAACAGGAATCTCCTATTCAGCTATAATATTATGAGTGACCATGGGAGCACTAGAAACGAAATTCGGTTTAGCAAACCACTTATAGGCGCGTGTCCGTGTCTACGGAAATGCGCTAGCGATAAGAATGAAGCATGACAAGTTTTAGTTTCTCTAACCGTAGAAGAGGAAGCAACTCCCTACTGTGACCTTTGTAACGAAACCTTTCTTGATTACTAATCTAATCCCACTGAGGTATAATCCCTCCTTGCTGATAAAAACCATTTTGTGCACTCTGACGTATGGTACAATCCGACAGAAGAGACGTATATTGACATTTCATTTGGTTCTGAAGTTTTGACACATGCAGGTTCTGTGTTATTTACAGTAGCGACTCCTAGTTAGTTATATGTACCCAACATCTGAATAGCGCATTCACAAAGGAAACAACGCCATTTCTGTGAGAGGGATGAAACTAAGGACATGGTGTTATCACATCACGTACCGTACCACTGAGGGCTTCTAATCTCGCTGCGATGGAAGCAAGAAACCTGGAAGCAGAGAGAACCAAAACCGACGGAACGGAGTATGCCGACGCCATAGTTAATCTCAACGTTAATGCACTTACGAGAAGAAAGACGCTTTATTTTATTTCTTTGCGAATTAAGCAGTACGCCTCTACATAAACTACCAGCGACGGTTGGCTTTTGAGGTTTTTTGCTTTCAGTTTCTAATTAGAGAAGTTTAGAATTTGGTCTCTTTCTTTATGAACAAGAGCGAAAAGACAAAACCAAGCTTCAGTAGCGTAATAAGAATTTTTAGAAAATTCCTCTCATTCCACTATGACCAAACAGTCGGACGTCAAGTTCGAACACTATTTATTTAATATGGCCTCACGGTCCAAAGCAAGCCATTGCCTGCTCATTCCTGAGGTCTCCAGATCACACACAATGAAGCATCACATTCGGGAGGACTACTCTGGACGAGTGATAGGCCCGTCGCAGATATTTCAACCTGAAAAAACAACAATTAAAACGGACAAACATCCATGCCACTGGCGGGATTCGAATCCACGATCTCAGCAGGCCAACAGCTGCAGACCTACGCCTTAGACCGCGCGGCCACTCGGACTAGCAAATAAAATATAATACGCACTGATAACTATGAACTGCCAGGTGTCATGCCAGCAGTACCGTTCACAGAGAGTTTATATTAATTAAATATATAATAAAATAAAAAGCGCACTTATTTTATAAAGAACCACTTAAATGTTTGTTCGTCCATCCTACAGAAAGGCTTATTGTCTCCATAAGCCACGTTCTTTTAAGTGATACCAGTTCATTCAAGTACTTTCACTAAAATGTAGGAAGTCAAACGCAACACGCCGACGTTGGTTTGTTCATAAACCGTAACTACTGGAATGTTTCCCTTGCTGTGGATTTTCTGCGTGTGTACTACTAACAGTGTCAATGAATTTTAAATCCTTACATTCAAGATCCTGTACAGGGTACTGACATCCTGTCAGTGACATTACCCGCTAACTTACCTAAATGATGACATTCAGACTGAAAATCTTTATTTATTTATTTATTTTTCCTGCCTCTGTTTCCCTACTCACTGTAGGCACAGATCACACTCAATGATACATACACAATCGGTAGGACTTCCCTAGACGAGGGATCGGGCCTTTGCGGAAACCTCTACGTGACAACACACAACACTCTCAGTAAACATCCATGACCACGGTTGGATTCGAACCCGCAATCCCAGCACTCCACTGGGCAGAGAACGACGCCTTAGACCCCGCGCGGTAACCGGGATGGGCTAATCTGTGAATCTTGAAAGGAATTCAAAGGCTTGCCCATTAGTGAGGTTATTTGTTACCACCTGGTATATATGGAAAGAGAACCCTCAATGTGTGTTCCGTCGTAGGTAAGTCCTCTCCGCGCGCGTCATTGCCAGAATTCCAACTGTCAGGGTACTGAACGTCTACATTTCCTTCAAAAGTTTGATTTCCCTAAAACTGTGGTCATAGAAGTAAACTTCACAGCAAGGGTCCAAACTTGTTACATTTCACCTAAAGATGTAGTGTACTGGACGTCTTTCTCTCTCAACCTGTGCACCGTACGACCACCTACTGAGTGTGATGATACCAAATGCTGTATAATACAATTTTGACCTCCTGATGATGAGCACATAGTGCTCGAAACATGTACAGGCATATAATAAACTTATTATAAAACAAGGATTTATGCATTAAGTTGGTTAATTACTATAATTATAATGAGATGTACAGTCAGCAAAACTTCAAAATTTGCGATGCCAACAAAATTTTATTGAGTGGTTATGAGTGTCGAGAACGTAGCATGAGTAGAAGTCATACCCAATCAGGGGCGTCAATGAACTTACAGCCGTAATTCTCACAATTGCTGTCCGATATGGGCGAAATTCTGTGCACGGATCGGGGCATTATGCTATTCAGCGTTTATGAGTTTCGTGAAAAGTGACTTAGGGGTGGTCGAAAGTTTCACAGCTGTCAGTGAAGTGACATCTTCTGGTGTATCGTGACACTATACTGCAGTTCGCAAGTAAAGAAGGTATTGGTAAATGTCACGTACTATGTCACGGAATACATTTTTCGCAGTTTTGATGCACGTAGATTGATCTCAGTGAAAACCGGCCTGACATGAAAACAAAGAAGATATTTTCTCAGCTTAAATGTGTATTTTGTTAGGAAAAATTATTTCAATTGCTTCTCGGACCAATCGGGTATGAAGGCACAAACGAGAGTTAGTAACGTGTTGCCAGACGACAAAATAATAAGCATAATATGGTCTAAATTAAAAATCAATAGATATACGTATATTACCGTCTAAAACACGACACATGTACATCAACACAGTGATGAAAAATCAATTACGTATAATGTATATAATGTAATTAATTATAAATATATAATTATAATATATATATTATAATTGTAATGTATATTTTATAATTATATAGAGATAGATACAGACTGGTTGAAAATTAAAGAGGCCATCACTAAAGCAGCAGAAGAAAGTATAGGATATAAGACGTGGAAAAACCGGAAATGGCTTCGGACGTGGAATGAAGAAATAAAACGGGCAATAGAAGAAAAGAAAGCTAGCTACAGGAAATATTTACAAAACAAAACAGTGGATTACTATATAGAATATAAAAGACACCGAGCAGTAGTAAGGAAAATGACACGAAGGCAAAGAAGAAATGACTTGGACAAATTTGTGAAGACATTAGAAAGAGACATAACAGGAACACAAAGACGAGGCTTTAAAATATTTAAACAGCTACACCTGCAAGAATGAGATAAACTAAAAATCGACCTGATAACAAAAACAGAATGGAAAGAATACTACGGAAAACTTTGGAATGAGCAAGGCAGTGAGGGTAAAGAAGGAATAGAAGAGGAGAGGAGAAGTGAAGGGACGGACGACAACGAAGACATGATAACAATAGAAGAACTAAACGAAGTACTTAAACATGCAAAAAACAGGAAAAGTTGTGGAT
>Ga0123352_10017046_pt1 | contig 11583 bp, 2 predicted proteins | sample TergutLab28metaG_FD_89700 | JGI IMG/M metagenome (GOLD analysis project Ga0123352, IMG submission 89700) | Labiotermes labralis P1 segment gut microbial communities from Petit-Saut dam, French Guiana - Lab288 P1 | ecosystem: Host-associated > Arthropoda: Insects > Digestive system > Gut ...
GCTGGGCACGCAAGTCTACAAATACACACTCAGAACGTGTAATACTTATTGCTTTGCCACAGCAAAAATGGTTGCCCGAACACACCTCAATGTTACTTTATACGAACAGACCATTGCCTGGCTTGTTACAAAATTATATACAAACTGAGGCTGACGAATAGCCTGTGTGGTGCATCCGAAGGTAGCTGTTAATAAATAAATAATATATATATATATATCATACGATAAATTAGTGCGTCTTAGCAGTTTTGTATAGGTTTCGGGCCCTTGTCAGGACAGTCCCCTTGCAGGACGGCAACCTGTCACGGGAGAGGTTTATGTGTGACACCAACCTGCCCCTTAGGCATGGTATTTTGGATCAATAGCTTGCAATATTAAACAAACGAGTAATGCAATGTTAACTTCAGGGCAACGAATAACTTTGTACTTACTTCCCAGTTCTGTTATTTTGGATGAAAAATCTAACAAGAATAGTACATATTTTATGTAACCGAAAACACTGTCCTTACATCGCTTTGTGTCTTTGTTTATTTAAGGATACTTGAAACAACTGAAAACGTTGTGCTTTATGAATTTAGGGGAGAAAAATGGTGAATGATTAATTCTAAAGATATTTCATTGTAGTTTAATTAGAGGCCTAATTTTATTATATATTGATGTTAAGCCTCTGTGGTCTAATGGTCAGGGTTTCTGGCTACAGATACAGAGGTCCCGGATTCGATCCCCGGCGCTACAAGATTTTCTGAGTAGTAGTGGGTCTGGAACGGGGTCCACTCATCCTCGTGAGCCTCGTGAGGTCAATTGAGGAGCTACTTGAATGAAAAAAGTAGCGGCTTCAGGTCTAGAAAACAGAGATTAACGGCTGTGGGGACCCGTTGCGCTGAACACGTGACACCCCTCTATCCGCAAAAGTTGGCACAAACTTCGCCGACCGGTGGCAGCCGCTCTGTCGGTATAGTTCGCGTGAGGACTAAGGCCACGGAGTTTATTGATGTTAAGCAGTAAACCTCAAATGGAAAAAATAAGCTTATCTCAGTAATTAACCAACTTGATGCACAAAATTTTTGTTTTACAATAAGTTGATTTCATGCCTCTACATGTTTCGAGCACATGTGCTTATCATCAGGAGGTCAAAATTGCATTACACAGCCTCTGGTATCATCACACCTATAGGTGTGATGCACCAAAGCACAGGACGCACACCCACAGTCGAGCACTCTCAACAACATTCCCTTACACAATAAGACATGCTGCCACAACACACTGTTTATGCAACGAAATTAATCAGTGACTAATTTTAATGGTGACTTCAGCGAGGAAAGTGTAGCTCCCTGAGTATGATCCTTGGATCGAAACATTTCGGAGTAATTTTAGTGTTTTAATGAGAATTTTTATGTATGTGCATCATTTGTTATACTAATTAAATAACACTTAAATTTAATCCACACCCCCTGCCATATTTAGTCAATATCCTGTTTAATATTATCTTCCCATCTACATCTAGCTCTCTCAAGTGGTCTGTTTCCCTCAGGTTTATCCACCAAAACTCTGTATGCAGGTCACAATTTTGAAAATTACATATTATGTAATATTTGAAATTCAAGGGCGGTGAACAAACACGTTGTGCCCGCTTGGACAATGAAACCATGTTGCAACCCGGCAGGTGTGTGCTAATGTTTTGGAAGAACATGCTGCCTATATCTGGCAGAGTAAAATGCGGCACTGTGAAACATAGGGTCATAATGCGACTCTTGCATGGGGCTGGATGAAATGCACGGAGAAGTGAGCGGGTTGAGCCCCATTGCAATGAAACTAAATCATCATGACATTTGAATGAAGGACCTGAGTTTGTAACGGATGTAGAGGCTGCGCGCCTCTATATCGGATGCCTCTGTTAGCCACGGAATGTTTTACAGGCCAAAGTTCGTTTATATTTATGTCGTTTGATGGGTACATTTCTGCCAGATGCTGATGGTGCCTTGTATGTGAGAGGAGGTCTGACTGTTGAGGTCATATCAGACGCTGAGGGTGTAGGTGAAAGTATGTACATGTCGAGGTGGTCTGACTGTTGAGGTCATATCAGACGCTGAGGGTGTAGGTGAAAGTATGTACATGTCGAGGTGGTCTGACTCTTGTGGTCATATCAGAAGCTGAAGGTGTAGGTGAAAGTATGTACATGTCGAAGTGGCCTGACTGTTGAGATCATGTCAGAAGCTTAGGGTGTAAGTGAAAATATCTGCACATCGAGGTGGCCTAACTGTTGAGGTCATATCAGATGCTGAGGGTGTAGGTGAAAGTATGTACATGTCGAGGATGTCTGACTGTTGAGGTCATATCAGACGCTGAGGGTGTAGGTGAAAGTATGTACATGTCGAGGATGTCTGACTGTTGAGGTCATATCAGACACTGTGGGTGTAGGTGAAAGTATGTACATGTCGAGGCCGTCTGGCACTACGAACTTAATTCAAAATAAAATTTAATAAAGGCAAGAAATTTATTGACCAGCTGAGTGACTGTTGGAAATACTTCAACTTGGAGTTCACTACGTATGGCGGTAGTTGTGCTGGCTTTGAGAATCTTATGAAATAGAATTTACTGTATTAATGCTAACGTTCCTCGGATAGCAAACATTCTCAAAATCAGGGCAGAAACCATGAACTGTCTCTTCTGCATGACCGAGCCATCTGTATTAGGCCGTGTACGTACGGGTGCTGCATTACCCCATAATAAGGGTACCCTCATAGTCGCGATCGGCGCAGTTTAAACGCTCCTCTTACCAGTGTCTTACCTTTATCGGTCCGCTACCCTCGCCCTACCGTCGGGGTCAATATTGCATCGCATGACCCAAAACATAATTATTACGTTTGTGGCTTCGCCCCTTTCCGTGGTACCGAGATGTATTTTTGGAAGAAGTCACTTTTCAGAACGATTGAATGTTAAGCTTGGCTGGTCTATTAGTGATTTTCTTGACTTTATCCATTGAATTGTGAGATTAATATCTTTCGGGAAGTGAATCTAAGAATATCTAAGTTTCTTGGCCCTGGTGAGAATCTGAGGAAACATCGGCAATATTTGGAGGTCACATCGACCAAGTCTATGTCAATGAGTGGTTAACGGATATGTCAGTGTAAGTAGAGGCTGAGACAGGCCAATATCCTGTCTAAGGAATCATATAAAAAGTGTAGTGTTTCGTGGCTTCAAAATAACGTTTGAGTGACATCATAGCTAAAAAAAACAGTAATCGATATCGAAATGTTTGATGATATTAAAAATCCTAATTTATAAATTCTGAGGTGTGCCATCCCCGTTGTGTGTCGTAAATATTAGGTGGCATAGCTAAGTCAATAACACAACAATGTATGTCTACACCTATTATTACACATACATTGTTGTGTTATTGACTGTAGTTACCCCACCTAATAGTCCTAATTTATGAATTTAGTTAATAAGAAGTAATCCTTGTTAGATGATTTTTTTTAAAAGTCGTACGTCTCTCAGGAAAGAGAAAACAATTAAACTGTAGAAACTTTCTCTAGCAAACTTGTCATTGCTGCTTGCGACATGTTTGTTGTGATCTGAATCAAGTAGTTTGTGTTTCTCAATTCGGTCGCCTCTTTTTGTATGTCAGAATTGTTTTAATTTGCGAAGAAAGAGAGAAATAAGCATGAAGTAAGAAGCAAGGTTTATAAAACGTATATGAGCTTGGGCTTGAATATTTTTGCTCTTCTCCAAGCACTGGTCAAGGAAATTAGTGCAATCAGCTTAAAGGAAGAAACAAGCAAAACATTGGCACTTTTGGTTGGAAGATTGCGTGCACGAATCAAACGTGAAGTGAAGAAAAATAAAATGTTCATTAAAGAGGCAGACTGGCTGGATTGAAGGTGTTTAATTTACGTGGTAATAATTGTGTATATTTTGTTGTCAATCTTACGTGCTAATGGTTCTGAATGTAGTTGCATCCATCATACTAGATTGTGCTTCTGAATGCATTAGTTTCCAACTTAAATGATTAATATTTACGAAATGCGTCAGGCTTAAGTGATAATGGTTCTGAACATATTGGTGTTAAGATTACTTGATAACGTTTCTGAAAACACTGGTGTTATGCTTATGTGATAATGCTTCTGAAAATATTGGTGTAAAGGTTACGTGATATTGATTCTGAACGTAGTGGTGTAAAGCATACGTGATAATGGTTCTGAACGCAGTGGTGTTAAGCTTACGTGATAATGGTTCTGAAAATACTGGTGTAAAGATTACGTGATAACGGTTCTGAAAATAATGGTGTAAAGTTTACGTGTTAATGATTCTGAACGTAGTGGTGTAAAGCTTAAGTGATAATGGTTCTGAACGCAGTAGTGTTAAGCTTACGTGATAATGGTTCTGAAAATAGTGGTGTAAACCTCACGTGATAATGGTTCTGAACGCAGTGCTGTAAAGTTTACGTGATAATGGTTCCGAATTTACTGGTATCCATCATACTAGATTGTGGTTCTGAATGCATTAGTGTCAAGCGTACATGATTAATATTTCTGAAACTGCTTTCGTCAAGCTTATGTGATAATGGTTCTGAACATACTGGTGTTAAGATTACGTGATAAAAATTCTGAAACTACTGGTGTAAATCTTACGTGATAATGGTTCTGAAACTACTGGTGTAAATCTTACGTGATAATGGTTCTGAATGTACTGGTATCCATCTTACCAGATTGTGATTATTAGTGCCAAGCTTACTTGATTAATATTTCTGAAAATGCTTGTGTCAGTCTCATGTGATAATGGTTCTGAACGAAATACTTCTGCGCCAGCAACAAATAACCCCAATTTGCGTAACGTGCTATGAGGAAAGTTAACAAATTCATGTCGAAATACTAATCGCCTAACATGTTTTTTATTTTGTGTGTATTTGCCACTTAACATTGGATGCAACTTGCGAGGTCAGGCATCCTCTAACATAAACAAAAGCACACACTTTTTTTTTAAAGATAAAATCCACTACATTGGCAATAAAAATAAATATTTCTAATTAATAAAATATGAACTGATGTGTCTAAACGGAAGACTTTTTCAGAATCTGATTGTCTCTCAGCTGTCCAGAAAAACCCCACTTAACTCTATTAAAAATTGTCCAACGAGATGCAACACAAAGCAGTCAATTTATTATTCTGCAAGTTCACTCTACATGTTTCGGGTGTCAACCACACCCATCCTCAGTACACAAAACTGTAACTACAGCCTCCGGTATTGGTCATATTTTTTTGTGCAGCTACCTCCCTCCAACGTGGCCAAGCACAAAAAAATCTGACGAGTACCAGAGGCTGTAGTTACAGTTTTGTGTACTCCTGATGGTATGTGTGGTTGACACCCGAAACATGTAGAGTGAACTTGCAGAATAATAAATAGATTGCTTTGTGTTGGATCTCGTTAGACAGTTATTAATATAGATCAGCAATGCACGGAACTAAACACATAAAAAGCTTCACTTAACATTTTTTGTAGAACAAGACGTTTCTTCACCATGTTCACAGTGTCCGAACACTGGACAATATTTCGATCTGGTTGAATCCATTTTACAACCTCATACGTTACTTTGGACCTCTGTACTTCAGTAACGTCCTACTTTCTATTACAAAATGCGTTACATTCTCTCTTCCCATAAAACATTCTAACTAAAATATTATTTGCCATAGCCATATTTCTCCCATGCTTCATGTGCAGCCCATCCCTTCTTCCTTACCTTACAGGTTTTTTATTGTCTGGGCTAAAAACGTATAAATCGTAGGAGATATTTATTTATTTTGTGTTGCTTTGTGTTTTTATTTGTGTGAATTTTAATTAGATATTTTATTGTTTGTACAGTACCATTCCGCTTTTATTGTACTTTCAAGTGAAGTTTTATTCTTGCTTTTTCGTTCAATATTTGTTTGTTCTATATGTAAGTTTGTGCGTGAGTTTTAGCTGAATTTTAAATAGGTTCAGGTATTTGCACCTTTATGAATGATGAAACACGTTACGTGTAGCGAAGTCTGTATTAACGCTTTAAAGCCTAGCGGTGTCTTTACGTACTACCAGGTTTAACATTAAAAAAATCCTACATGTTGATCGCCTCGCTTTGTGTGTTTTGTACGGATCTCAGAACAGACAGCGACCTTTGCTTTATACACCATTAACTGAACGGTTTTTATAACCGTGGTGGAAGGTGTTTACAGCGCGGTACGGACTGATTCCTTATATAAAACAGATTATGTGTAGTCTTTAAAAGGTTAAGCTACTCTAGCTGTACATATATTGACCTGGATGGCGTGAAGAATATTCGCAGTTAGATCACCCGTACTGGGGTTCGAACCGGTTATCTCTTGAATCCGAAAAGGAGAGATACGTCTTTACAGATTTTCTCGCCATAAGTAGAAGGGATAAAAGGAATTTAAAGCCTTTTAAAGTCTTTAAAGCAGAAGGTTAGGAATCTGATTTCGTTTCTATGCGACAACTTTTTAGCCAGTCATTACGTTGCCCGAAGCAGCAGAATTTCTATAGTCTTTTTTTTTCAGTATGAAGTGATGCAACATGGCTGCTAAGCACAGAACGCGCTTAGAGGCTGTGTTTTGTCTTGTGCTATGTAGGAACACAGGTGTCTGCAGGCGGAGTCCTACTGAAGGGGTAAATCCGGGACCCGTCAGATCCAGCACGCGGGAGAGAAGACACATTGCACCCCGATCCAAGTTCCTTTTAATCAAAACTCGTGTGCCGGTATCAGCTGAGACCTTCCTCCTCCCACCTCCCACGTCGGCTGCGGCTGTTTCTTGCTAACCCGTCTAGACCTTACAATCCGTTTGCTTTCGAATCCAAATGCACCTGAGGCATGCGAACGAAAAAAGAAATTTTCACCTATTTTCATTTTAGGATTGTGACACAGAAACAAAGTCTAAGCACATCTTAAAACAAGAAACAAATTCTTATTTTGTACCATATTGATTGCTGTTATGACCATCTCTAAGCGTTCCTTCTTCATGGATGTTTAATTATTTATTCGATTTATTGCCGTCTTCGATCCTTCACTTTTCTTCATGGACTCTTAACATGGTGGTGAAATATTAATCTTCCTGTTTCATATCCGTGTGGTCCGAATTTCGAATCCCAGTCCGGGTACGTGTTACCCTTATTGAATTATTACGCATGCAGACAAATATTGGGAAAAGAAATTATATTAAAATCGGCCACCACCGTTTTTCTCAGTCCTTCTCAGTTCACCGTTTATGTACATCTGTAACACCGTATGTATATATATATATATATATATATATATATATATGTGTGTGTGTGTGTGTGTGTAATGACCCTACTATAAAAACTAAACAAATGTATGTGCAGTTGGTTGAGGCGCTGTGCTACAAGCCGGGAGATCGCGGGTTCGATTAATTATTTCTATAGTAAAACCAACCAGATGAACCAGTGTATCAAATTTATCTTATTTGAAATGACACTCTACATGTTTCGGACGGCATCTCCGTCCATAATCAGGAGTTCAATACCGTGCATACAGCAAACGGCATTTGCTTGTTGCTGTATGCACAATCTTGGACTCCTGATGATGGACGGAGAGACCGTCGGAAACATGTAGAGTGTCATTCCAAATAAAATAAACTTGATACACTGGTGCATCTGGTTGGTTTCACTGTAGAAATAATATTACGATGCACGGCCCTATGAACGTCAAACTTAACTTCATTCTTCTGGCCGCACTATATCCCTGGGGTCGATTCAGCTTGTGACAGAAATGGGTAAAAGTGTGTCTCCAGGAGTGCAGAGGTGGCCCGTCCCTAGGGCTGAAAAACCGTATCACCTTCACGTGCCAATTATCTGGAAATCTGGGATCCTAAACGCCCTGGAGCTGTGAAAGTCTGACGAGGCTGTATGGGGATAACTTTACATATTTTGCACACATTCCCCCTTTTTCCATCGTCCAGTAATGGTTTCTTTTATACCAAAATATTGTCAACCTTGGTGAAATTTATGCGTTTATACTACACACGCACACACACACACACACACACACACACACATATATATATATATATATTCTCATGAATACATCAGTTATTCTTTAGTAATTCTATCGCAGTGTTAGACTCCAGTTTAAATGTGATGGCACACGGTGACGCACGGGAGGGGAAGTGAAGGGGAAACTGGCGAATGGAGTGGGTAGCCAGTACTCTTCACACTACCTCGGAACATAGTTTACCCAGCATTACTACCGCTGATGCGCACAACTCGGATGCCAGTAGTCGACTGAACTGACGCCCCCCGCCAATTTAAATGGACTCGTCCGTTTCGCCGAAAGACGAAATCTGGTTTCTGCGCGTGTACCATCATATTTCAATTGGCCTCTACACGCTGTACTGTCTCCCTCCCCCTCCACGTCACCCCCCGTTGGACGATGGATCACTGTCTTTGTACATATTAAGGCGATTTTATTAAATTGGAAAAGAATGATAAAAATGCGTATTTTTCAGCAGGAATGGCGACTTGATATATGAATTTTGGCGTTTTGTTGACCGTGCATCTCAGTATATTTATCTCAGTATTTAACCAACTTGATGAACAAAATTTGTTTCACAGTAAGTTTTATTTCATGCCTCTACATGTTTCGAGCACATATGCTCGAAACATGTAGAGGCATGAAATAAACTTATTGTAAAACAAAAATTTTGTGCATCAAGTTGGTTAATTACTGAGATAAATATAAATGATATATGAAGTATACTTGATATATTAGTGAGTCTGACCCTCTTAAGATAATGTATATTTATTCATGCTACGTACCCATTCACACGTTTAAAAATCATGCGCCACTAAAAAAAAGTCTATTCAGTCAGATCTGCTGGAAATTGGCTACTACAGAACTTATGGCTACGGGCGAAGGGCGACTGTGTGATAGAAAAGGAGAGAATGTGAGACAAATTTGTCGATTCGGAAACTTTTTCCCCTGCAGTAATTTGTCTGTCTGTCTGTCACACGTATATAAACTTTTAATGTTCGCCGCATAAATGACATTTATTTATCGGCAGAAAGCTGCATGCATTAGAGCTGCGTTTCTCTTAGTTGCACATGAAGTTTTGGGAATTAATTAAATGACGTAATTTGCGTTGTTAGAAATTAGTTCTAGATGATTTTTTCAATTTCGGTGTTCATAATTTTATTAATGAAAGACATAGAAATAGAATTTTACCTAATCAGACGTTCAGGTGACCGTGAATCGTGATAAATTCTTATAATAAAAGCAACTAGTTGCACTAATTTCTCAAATTTACTTATGGAATAAAACTCTACATGTTTCGGACAATTCTGTGTCTATCATCAGGAGTTTTTTCACTGTACACACAGCAATGGTATATGTCATACAGATTGCGAGCAGGATCAGGACGGGACTGAGTTCCGTCCTGATCCTGCTCGCAAGCTGTCAGCAAACCTGTATGACATATACCATTGCTGTGTGTACAGCGAAAAACTCCCGATGATGGACGGAGGAACTGTCCGAAACATGTAGAGTTTCATTCCATAAGTAAATTTAGTAAATTTGAGAAATTAGTGCATGTAGTTGGTTTTTTATGTGAATAGTTTTGTCTCTGTGTTATATGGGTGTGAATCGTGATCTCTCAAATTGAGGGAGAAACGTATGTTGAGGGTATTCCAGAAGAGGTTGCTGAGGATCATTTTAAACTAAAGGGGATGAGGTAGGAGGAGGGCTGGAAGAGACTGCGTAATGGAAGCTGCATGTTTGCACTTCTCCCTAAACATTATTCGGGTGATCGGATCAAGAAGAGTTAGATGGGCGGGGCATGTAGCACGTAAGGCGGAGAGGAGAAGTGAATACAAGGTCTTGGTGGGGAAAACTGAGGGAAGAAGATTACTTAGAAGACGTAGGTGTACGTGGGAAGGTAATATTAAATTGGATTTTTTAAGAAATAGGATGTGAGAATGGATTGGTTTGATTTGGCAAACATATAGGGATAAATGGCTGGCACTGGTGAAAGAGGAAGTGAACCTTGTGTTTAAAGAACCATCGCCTTCTTCAGAGGGCCTCTTCAGCGTGGAGTTATTTAGTTTTATTAATTAATACATAAAACTTGAGAATTACAATAAAATATATGAGATGTGAAGTCTGCCTAGCGGATATCGATTTTGTGTCTTTTGTGATGGTCTTTAATACGTCAGTTGACTGTTAGTCAAGTTGCGTTCTTTCGAACTCGGATATGTTACATGTGTATTCTTAACCTTGGGTAAATTCTACATTTATTACACCTTCGTTGAACAACGTAGTAACAAAATCAAATTAATATTGTCTCAATTAAACAAAAGCGTAAATATAAGTAAATTGTGTTAGTGAAAAACGAAATATGAGTTTAAAAACTCCAAACAAATCAAATGTGACGCACAAATTTTAATTCTAAGTTTATAAACTATTCTTAACTGAACTAAAGATCGTCAATATAGATTTTAGTAATATTTTAATATTCTGCGGAAGCTATATTATCATTAAGGGTGAAAAAACACAGTGAAACCTGCCTAATACGGAACCGTAAGTGGCCGGAATTTTTTTTTCCGTTACAGGAAGGCTTCGTTTCACGCAGGTACTTGAATCTGGGATCCTCCGACTGCATACATTTTCCGCTAAAGAAGTTTCCCGCTACGTCAGAATTTCTTTTAAGACGGGCTTTACTCTTATTATAATATGAAAGATAATTATCTTTCAGCACTTGAGTAAATGGAACACACGCCCTAATTAAATAACAGTTAACATTTGTGCAGCAACGTTAAACTGTTGAGTAATCCGTAAGTGTATTAGTAATTAAAAACATGAGCAGAATATCAATAACGTGTTTGAATAATACATCATAGTTATAACATTGAAATTTGAAATTTGTCTAATTTATATTTCAACATTCAAGGAGAACACATTGTGTATACATTACAAAGATCAGTGAATTAATGGTGCTTAGAGAAATGAACGTCGTTTGTTGTGTGACTTGTGCGGTACAAAATTCCGCTGTGTGGCAGGTAATATAGTTCTCGAGTGTTAAACGTGAAGGTACGTGAAGTAACCACTGAGGTTTAAAGCAGTGTTTCTCAACCGCTGGGCCGCGGTCCGATACCGGGCCCTGACATCAATTATACCAGGACGCGAAAGATTCTCCTGGAATTTGTCATTTTGGTTTTCTAAGAATTTTTTCATGAATAAATATTCTATAGTGGAAATATTCTGAGGAGAATAATATTCATGAATGTGTCGAAAATCTCAGACCCAAATGTTGGCCTGAGGAAACTACAATATGCTACAAGATTTCATTAGTCCAGGGATTTATAAATAATTTAAATGTAATTTTATATTTGTCAACATGCCACACCGTATACATAAGTGTTCTAACACTGTGAAGTGAGAGAGAAAAACCAACAAGATGCACGAGTTAGATGTTTATTTTTAACAATTTCTCAACATGTTTCGGGCATCATTATGCCCATCTTCAGGAGAACAAGACGTATGTTACTGCATGTGGTGTGCTGCGATGGTTCTGCTCGCACCCTACA
>Ga0123352_10017048_pt1 | contig 11583 bp, 8 predicted proteins | sample TergutLab28metaG_FD_89700 | JGI IMG/M metagenome (GOLD analysis project Ga0123352, IMG submission 89700) | Labiotermes labralis P1 segment gut microbial communities from Petit-Saut dam, French Guiana - Lab288 P1 | ecosystem: Host-associated > Arthropoda: Insects > Digestive system > Gut ...
AACACACATGGAACCAAGAACAATATGACCAATGTGGTAATTCAACAGAATAGTTGCAAGCTCCTGATGATGGATATATTAATGTCCGAAACATGTTGAGCACATAAGAAGTGAAATAAAATAACAAGTGACATCAAGTTGGTCTTTTATTCTTCAACTATCAACAAAGATGCATGGTCCAATAAACATAAGATGTTAACGATGTTCTCTGTTTAATTGAAGACACACATAACCACCATCAATGTGAATTTTCCGTAATTGAATTGTAACATTTTACTACCAAGAACTTTTACATTATGAATTTTAAATACTTCATCATAATTCAGTTAAGTTGTGTTGTCACAAGTGAAACCATTCTCAGGGTCCCTCCCACCAGACTGAATGAGGGAAAGAGTGTGTTTTATATTTGATAATGATATAATAATAAAACAATATTTTGTAGTGGGTGCTTTGTAATTGTAATTGTAATTTATTTGCGTTCTATAAATCCAAATTAGGATACAATCCTGTGGATATAGACATTGTCACTTACACACTAATATAATATACATAGAGTTGGAATTATCTTAGCTGTAAATAAAGTACAATATTAAGGTACTTGAAACTAATTGTTCATTTAAATTTCAGTGGAATGTCTCCGATAATTAAAATATTCCTGATTATTATAAAAGGAATTTGCAAGTAAAAACCTCTTTAAAACATTCCGAAATGGTAATATATCATTGGCTAAGTCTTTGATTTCATGAGGAAGGTTGTTAAAAATTTTAATTGCCGAGTAGTACACTCCCTTTTGAAACTTTAAGTTAGCTGTTGGTGGATGTAAGTTGGTTTTAAATCTTGTGTGAATACTGTGGATCTGATTGTTTGTATAAAATAAATGCTTGTGAACATTGTGATGAATCTCCAAGTTCCATCAGAGAATGGGACAAAGAAGCTCATTGGTTTCAACTATTAGCACCTCAAGAAGGCATCTACTCTGTGTTGTAGGTGATTTCTCCATGTTATATGGAAGACTGAATTATTAAAGTAAAATAAATTCCATTTCAGAGTGCAGGTATTGATTGTGAACGTTGTCCATTTTCTCTTATGGTACTATATTTTAATTTATATAAAATGTTTCTTTCTTAATGTGAATTTGTTTGGTTGGCTTCTCTACAGGATATGGTTTCAGTACTGAATACTCAAATTATCAGCAAAACCCATATTATAATCCCAGATCAGGAATTAGATCCAATGGAAACCAAGATAAAAATAACCAAAGGAAAAATGATAATGGCAGTAACAGCAATAATAAGAACAATAACACAGATTCTGCTCTTGAATCACAAGACAGTTCCCCAATCGAGCAACTTGATGCGGTAAGTACTGAGCTCTTTTCTCTGTGTTACATACAGATACTGGCATATTAAATGAGCAATGCTTCAATGGGGGGTATTTTCTGAAGTTTACATTCAGTTTGTTTAAGCAAGATTCAGCATAATATGTCCTAAGTTTAAGCCCAATGCTAACTATATTTACCACCTGCTGTATCAGTGAAAGCCCCTATATTTTGCACATATAGTGTATTTGTGTGTTTTATGTGATACTCAGAACAAAAAACAATTATTTCCCTAAACAACATTCAATTTTTGGTCTTTGCAGCAGATGTGGACTACACATAAGATCATTGTGAGATACAGACTGACTTTTTTTGTAGTTACAATGAATATCAATTTTCATAGTGTTGTAAAGACCATGCCGAATGTTGCTGGAGAAAGTGGGTGGCCTGATTCAGGGAAGAGCATCATCTGCTCTCTAGTATAATCATAATTTTCAAAGTAAGGTTTTCTGGATTTTTACACCCTGGTGTATTATGGGTATGTTCTAACGTTATGAAGGAACATGCTGCCAGTCTCTTTCCAGGTTATTCAAATTGGTTCAGTTAACCAATTGGTAGAGTAAAATGCAGGAATAAAGGTCATTAAGTAAGATTCTCCTGCAACTATCAACACCATATATAAACATGTTCTTCAGCCACATAACTCTGAATGGCAGTAAACCAACCGCAATTATGTGATTTTCTGTGTTGATACAGCACATCTTTAGCCACCTGCCTTAATTCCTGTATTTCAGTGTACAGTATGGCAGCCTCTCAGACCATCCTTTTAATGATACCCACCATAACAACTTGATGACTTTACTCTTCATTTTATTTTATTTTTCAGTGCATCATACACTGTATCTTCCAAGGAATGCATATGGTAAGATAAGTTTACACTTGCAAAATGTATTAACTTCCCAGTGTCAAATAAGGTATATTCTGCATGGTAGATTTTCCCATGCATGCCATTTCCTAAATATTGCTCTACTTGCCCCTCTGTAGGAAATACAACATATTACACATTCTCCCATTCATTGACACTGCTCTTATTTTAGTTTTTGTGAATGATATGAGTCAGAAGAAAAGCAGGTTGAAGTTTGGAATTTTGACTGATAAAATTAAAGGACTGAGAAATTTTGGTAAATATTTGTAATAGAGGAAGCATGAAATTTTCAAAGGCCCGATTGCTATAAAATATAATTATGGATTGTGTTCTAATATTTATTGCACTTACACAGTTAGATGACTCAGCACTTCCAGACAAGTCGCTGGTGACAAAGGTAATGACAAAGAGAATTCGTGACCCAAAACTGAAAGACTTTATTGAAGAATCCATTGAAGACTGTTTTGAGTTATTAGAGACAGGTGAGTAAATGAACACTCAAAATGTTCGAAATTTTCATGTACAGTACTTCTAACTAATCTGTATGAGAGCTATAAATAAATAAAGTCCAACAAAGGAATTTTAATGTGATTTTATGTTTCAGACAACAAAAGAAACAACTGTGAATATTCTAAGAACTTGGCTTTGTGTCTTGAGGAGACAGGCAGAAGGGTAAGAGACCCAAGCCATTATTTTGGATATTCTATTGATATTTGGTTACATCTGAGATAGTTTTATAGTCACTGATTGTTGTAAAGCCATAAGTATTATAGATCACTGCCAGATTTTGAGGACAGGTCAGTATTGCGTAGTGGTATACAGTCATGCATCACTTAACAACAGAGATACGTTCTGAGAAATGCGTTGTTAGGCAATTTTGTTGTTGTGTGAATGTCATAGAGTGTACTTACACAAACCTAGATAGCATAGCCTACTACACACCTAAGCTATAAGGTATAGCCTATTGCTCCTAGGCTACAAACCTGTACAGCATGTTACTGTACTGAATACTGTAGGCAATTATAAAACAATGGTATTATAATATAATATTATAATATTTTATTATATCATAATCTGATGGGACCACTTATATATTCTGTTGATTATGGGACCACTGTCGTACATGCGGTCCATCATTGACCAAAATGTCATTATGTGGCGCATGCCTATAACAGAGGCTATAGGCTGGATGATCCTGGGGAACAATTTCCAGCATGGAAAAGAGAGTCTTCTATTCTCCAAAATGTCCAGACTGACTCTGCAGCCCACTCAGCCTCCTTTTCCACATGCATAGTAATCCTTTCCCAAGGAGTAGAACAGCTGAAATGTTAACTTAACCCCCCACCTCCAGTTAGTACCCAGACTGAGGATAAGGGAAGCTATACCTGTACTCCCCTGTATACTCTCATGGTGTGGACGGGAAAAACTATAACTTTTACCTTCCAGATTCCAAGTAAAATTTCTTATACCTTTGGATATTCTCAAAATTCTACCATTTATCCCAAAATTTCACTGATGAGAATGTATTGTTTACTAATATCATCACTAATTTGTAGGTAATCCTCACCATAAGAATTTTTTAGAACCACACTGCAATGTCAATCAACAACTCTCTTCTCTGAGCTTGGACTTGGAAATATTTAAAAACGTGTTACATGAGCCTTGCATTTCATTTTCCTTGTTTGCTGTTAAAATGCATGTCTGGGCAGTGATAATAAAATGGAATGTTATCGATATGTACGCATGCATTAGGTGACAGAGCATTTCACCCAGTATTTGTGTCATGTAATAGAGTAGCGTTGGTTATTTCTTAATGAACATTGCATTTTTTGTGTCATGTAATCTGATTTGTGGCTGCTTATATCTTAAACCACACAGCAGTTGCAATGGAACAAATTACAGCGGTTTAGTTCATGTTCTGATGTTAAAATGTTATAATTCCATTTACACAGGAGTTGTATTGAATTCTGTAATTCCTCGTTTTCATTAGTTCCAATATAAACTGAGATGTACCTGATTCAAATACAGTTCTACAGTGACTATGATACAGAGAGATATGTTTTAATATATGGTAAATCCATGTTCTTGTGAATGTTTGTTATCTATGGATACCTCTTTACTCTCTTGACAGCTGAAGTCTATGGACTGCTAGGATATGTCTTAAAGACATTTGCATTATAATTTCTCTCAAGGGCAGCCATTGTGATTACTCACCCAGGGAACCAAAATCTTAGCTATACCACTGCAAACAAGTAGTGCTGCGCAGTAAATTCTCTGTCAGATATAATATAATATCTACCTGCCTTCATTAGCTGAAGTTCACAGCAATGTGTTTTGACTCAAGCAGTCTCTTTGAGTTTTATACATGCATTAGATATCACAAATTTTATGTTATACATTGCAAACAAACCGTGTTGTGGAGAACTTCCCCTAATTAAGGCTGTTAACATTTGTTTTATGTTGATGTAGAGTATATATTTTTACTTTGTTGATTGTGAAAATTGTGCCACTACACAAAAATTTCAAATTCCAAATGTGTTGTTATCTTTCCTGTAACAAAATGGAAAAGGTTTCTCTTTCTGTCACAGAACTGTGATGATTGGGAAGAGTCGAATATCCCAAAAGCAAGCAACAACAGAAGAAGCAAGAACCCAAAGAGACCAAATTAATGTGAAGGAAGAGCTGAGACTCTGGAAGTGAATGTTGATGACAGTGTAATGATATTACAATAAATGTTGCATATTCCAATTTACATAAACGTTTAGGTGGTGGCATATAATATATGTTATTGAAAATGTTGTATGTTGCAAAATAATTATGTAATACATAATCATTTATTCACTCAAACTCAGAATGCTTATCTAGCCACAACAATCGTATTATGTCAGACACTTATATGTAATAATAAAGTAACTGATGGCTGAAAGAGGAATATTTTTATGCAGTTATGATATGAAAATGGTTGATACCAGGGGCAGCTTGTCCATAAGAGCTGCAGAGCTGGTAGCCCTGCAAAACATTTGACAAAAATTAAGCTAAATATCTGAATAAAAGTTTCAGTTAGGACTGCCAATGAAAATGTTTATGCAGGTATTTATTTTAATTGTTCTTGAATCTTCTGGGAAGTCTTTGCAGCCGTTACATATAGGCCTTCCACGGCTGACGCTCAAAGGGGTTACTATGACAGTAAAGCTTTATGCTCTCAGTAAAATACTCAACAGTAAATACACAGCTGTCTGTATTAAAAAATTTCTATAATCATTCCTGAATATTAATTTAATAATCACAACTGTAGTAAGCTGACATAGGTTAATAAATAGGAAGGTATTAGTATTCTACAAATAATTACTTAATTAACCTATTTTCACACAGCTTTCAGTGGGCGTGAAACTGTCCACTTGCATGTGTCATCCTCAACAATAATTTTTCAGTCAGTGACTACCTTGAAAGTGTCACACTCCATTCTGTCTTCCATAATTTTATGTCTGCCTAGTAATCGTGTGTGTATTTTCAGTTCATTCTGACTGAGATGTAGTTTTACAAGCAAACTTTATCCACATCCCTTATGACAATGAGAGGACCTCACAGCCATGAGATACAACACTTAGCTCTCTTGCAGAGGGTTCTGAGCTTGAATCCCAGTCAGATCAGTGTGCATCTACTCTTATGCATTTAATGAAGCCTTCTTTCTACTGAAATTAAAAGTGTGAGAACATCAAGATCAAGTCACCCTCTTTAAGCTATTTTGGCTTGTCATTCCCACAGTTGTCCTGTCACTGGCAGTAATAGTGTTTGTCATATAGGTGCCACACAACTCAGAACTGGATTTCATGTCCTTGTGCACATAGAGACCAGAATAGTAAAACAGGCCATATTTAAACATAGTTTACCCTAATTAACATAATGCAGTATGGTAAGACAAGTAGTTTGCATGCAGCAAGTGTCCATGTAATTGAACTTACAACATCTGTAGTTATGTTACAGATTATTTTTTAGTTCATTCATTTTATCCTGCCACTATTTCCAGTCTCTAGAAAAATGTTGATGTACGCGATGTCTTTCACGTTATGACAAAAAATATTGTGTACTTGAAATCCAAATTTCCTGCGAAAAAAAAACCTGATTTCCTAATCGCTACATTTTCTTTAACTATCAGTGTCTTAGCTCATACTAAATGCTGACTGACAGGTATTGCAATAAAAGCAGATGGTATTAACCCTATTATTCACAGTTAACACATTCGTGTAAATTTCAGAAACTGCATATTTAGTCAACTTAGAGTGTTCATGAGTTTTGTACGATTCTGACAATGAGCAGAGATTATTTTGCTAAACAGAAGTTAATTGTCTTTGTAATTGACAGGCCATATACTCCACATCATGGGAATGGAATTTTTATGTGTTATGTACACGTAATTGATGTTTCAAAAGTTCAAACTGTTTTCTTAAATCCTTTCCTAAACTTGACATCTTGCACTGGCTGAAACGACAGGCGACTTTGAGAACACTTGTAAAACATAACCAAACAAAAAGAGACAATCTGCATAAAGAGACTTCAAAGATTTCAACATCATGTGTGAGTGTGTGTGTTAATTTCTTTTCTTTGTCAGAAAATTGAATTATTCTGCTCTCACAATTAGTCTACTGTATCTAATTTTGGCATCATAGTATTTTAAGTGTTTATTTACCCTTATAAAATAGACAAATATGTTAATACAATGCTATACTAAGTAAATCCCATGAGCACCAAATGCACATATAAAAAGTTGTCACAATAGCAATCTACTATGGTATCCATATAGTACCATATCATTTATGAGTTACAAAATGACATTGCATAAGTTGGACTTTCTTTGAAAAGTTTAATTTTGCCATTTTGTATGGGCCCAGAAGCTGACAGCAGCTTTGCCTGTCAGGCCCAACTGAATAGGAAAATAATCCTGTCACCGAAACGTAGTTTGGGCGATTTTTTATTGTTATTTTAACACCAAACAATGGAGATAGCAAATGAATACAATTATCCAAGATGTGATGTACAATAGAATGATCACCAGATTCTGCACCCTGAGCAGAATCATGGCGAACTACTGCTACAAATGGCAACTGTTAACGGTGGTTCAGTTGGTAAGACGACTCGTTAATTAGTCGCTATCACTGATAGATGTCAGCATAGTAGTTTATCGTCAGACAATTTTAGCGTTTCGGTGCCTATTTTAGTGTTGTAGTTGCGGTGAGAGGTTAGGTACGTTCAAGAGTATGAAATGGTTTTATTTATATTTTTCCTTAATGCAAGCCCGCTCCATTATATTTATAAAGTGACCACTGAGCTGTTGGGAGAAAGGTGGGGCACTCAACTTTATTGATAATCTTTCAGCATAGTGTGTAAATGAAAAAGACGATGTTCTGTCGATGAAGTGATTCCTAAATTTCGTGTTTCTAGGCGTGTGCCGACGTAATTACTAGCCGTATAAACATGGGTACAGTGGAAGAACTAGCTGTGGACATATTGCGAGCATGTCAACAAAATGAGCATGTAGAACTGAAGATACTCTTACATCAGGTCTGTAACGTCAAAGATATCATTACGTACAGTGTTACTGCTGTTGGGCTCTGCTGAATGTCTGTTTTTCCTTTTAAGGGAATACGTACCTGGATGGAGAATGAGATTTTTTGTATATAATTCCAGTACCTGACATATCTTGTTCTAACAGTTCTTAGTGTAAAGTGCCTGTCACAAATGTGCTGCTTAGTTAAGAAATATTGTAAATTAAGATAAATGCATACAGTAAATGTTAAATTCACTGAATGGTGACAGTCTTCTTCAAAGGTATTTAGACTTTGGGTGTGTGGTATGATGACTAAAAATAGCTTAGGAAACATATCTTCCTCCTTTCACCACAATTCTTCCCCAATCCGTACAGAATTTCAGTTGAGTATATGTGTGTGTAGTCCATTTGTAGAGTGGTACACAAAAATACAGAATTTTTCTGTACATACATTTTCCTTTTTCTTCCAGCTTGTTGAAGCAGTTAGTACCCCTGGAGACATAACTAGTCTTATTGGCCCTGTGGTGAAACTGCTACCTTCTAACAACATCAATGTGAAGAGAACTGCTTATTCAGTGCTGCCAAGGTACATAAGCCTTCATGACAGTGAACTGTAAATAATGGCCATAAAGTTGTTTGGGTGAGAGAACCTTGCAATACATTTCCCACATGATATGTGCAATCAAATATTTCTCAGAATCTGTATTTTATTTACCATTATTAGTAGTAACAGAAATGTAATGTAAAGGAAGCTGATAAAAAGAAAGTAGTTTTTACTTACCCAAATCTATATTGTCACTGAACTTGAATTTTTGGGGCATATATGAAATTGTTGCCAGAAACAGACTAATTGATATTTATGTCTTCCCTGCATGGGAGGAGAATGATGTTTCACATCCATACATAGTACATGGGTAAAGTTGATTTGTATGGGATGATGGTAAGAGCTTTGGCATTTTGATGAGAGAGAGAGAGAGACCAGTTTTCAAACTAGTAAGAACAAGCATTTCCAGGATTTCTTATTACACTTTGCATTCCTTTTCTTTGAACAGAATTTGTTCATGTCACCCAGATGCAGCTTTACTAGCTGCCAACACCATACTGCAGGACTGCAGAGATCCAAATCCTGCAGTAAAATGTTTGGCAGTATCAATATTGTGTTCCCTTCCACCAATACTACAGGAACATGCCAGCCCTGTACTGAGTGCTGCTCTCAAAGACGGAAATCCTAGGGTCCGACAGACAGCCGTAATAGGATGTGGGAAAGTGTTCAAACATACGCAGGGCTTGCTGTTTGAACAGGGTTTTGTTGATAGGTATGTGGGAAAGTTACATGGCATACTTACTTAGTGAGCTCATAGTTTCAGATGTCCCTTAGGGGCTGAAATACATAGTATTGAATTAGTGTAAGTGTGGAAACTACAGCTTCAAATGGAAATTGTTAAATTTTCTAATTGAATTTTCAAGAGGCATTTATTTGGTATCACAGTATGCTCACTGGAAGTTTTATACATTTATAGTTTATAAAGTGGTCATCATATACAGTAAGTGATTTTGTTCTGTGTTCATTCGCAATTGTAGAGTACAGAATAACATAGTGCAAGAATATTGCAAAAAGTCTGGAACAGTGGCAATCAAAATGTAATTGATGCACACAGCATTTAGAGTTGCAACAGCAAGCCAGACCAGTTTTGGAGTAGTTCCATAATTAGGTGTTCTTTACGAAGAAAGAAGAAAAGGTCTTATGTAGATACCTCTGTCATTCTATTTGTCTGTGACCTAGTATCAGCAACAAAACTGTTTGTTGGATTTTCATGAAATTTTATATAGTAGTTCATTAAGAAAAATTGTCTGGCATGTGTTAGTTTCATGAAAATTGGCTCAGTGACAGTCATACCTGTCCATACTTCCCAAATTTCTTGACCAATTTTTGGTGGAATTTGATATGGTAGGTCCAGGTAATGTTGTTGAGCAATGAGCTTTGTGAAAATTGGTGCAGTGAAAACTGTACTTTACTGGGGGCCATAAATTTAACTTTCTCCATATTTTACAGAATTTTTGTTCAATTCAAATGAAATTTGGCACAAAAGATGTTCATAGTGAGTTATTGAATGACCAGTTGCATGAAAACCAGCAAAAAGAAAAAGCCATACTTTACTTAGGGGCAGAAATGAATTTCTGACTGTGCTTTCCACAATTGTCTGATTTGAGTGAAAGTTACTGTAAAAGATCTGCACATAATGATGCTGAATAGTGTGTCTTTCATGAAAATCAGTGCATGCAAGGCTGTACTTTCCTCATGGGTGCAAATGAAGTTGCATTCACGTGTCACAAAACCACATGATATTTTGAATGTAAAGAATACCTTGGAAAAATTTGCGTACTGTGTCATGGGAATACACCTTTTGTAGTGTTGTTGTATAGACGTATGTTGTTATAGACTTTAATCTATAGAAATGATGAATCAGCTCGTTTGTGGCTTATGTTGTGAACAGTGATACATTTAGTATTTTTTAATTTTCTGGAGATATGAGAATTCTTTATGGCTCATGCACATATATTGTAATCAAAGGTTTTGGAATGAGGCGTGTTTCAGCAAAATTTGTTTTGTGGCTGCTGACAGAGGAACAGAATTAAAGCTGCTCATCTGTACTTTCTTATGAGCCCAGATGTGCAAGAGCTGACAACTTCATTATCACATTGCCAGAAAAGATTTTGTATTACTGGGTGTGCCATCAAACAAATCACCGGTAACTCACAGGAAACTAAGTTTCATAAAAAAGTCTCACAGTTGAACTAGATGTATTTCTAGAAACTTAAATTGAAGAACCTTGTGTTCAGAAATGTTCTAGTTACCTTATAATATCTTGTTGTGCTTGTGTTTGTTTTTTGCAGATTATATGAATGTATAAGGGACCCTGATCCACTGGTTGTGACCAGTAGTCTTCTCACATTGGATACAATACTTGCATCTGAGGGAGGAGTTGTCGTTAGTCGAAACATGGCTTCTTACCTTCTGCGACGACTGGGTGATTTCCCAGATCCACAGCTGGCAACAGTTCTAGAAGTCATTGGCAAATACAAACCATGGGAAGAGGAGGAGTTATTTCAGGAACTAAGTAAGTAGACGTGAATCTGGTCATTACATGTTACTTACCATATATTGAAATGGATTCTCAAATTTTATAGATCTCAACATAAAATTTTATTAGTGGACATGTATCTGTATTCACATATATGGTAGATCTTCAAGGGAAAATTATTAAAGAAACAATGTTTTTTTTTAATTTATTATGAAGGTAATAAGGTAATACTAACAAGACAAGGTACTTAGTTCTTGCACACTGTAAAGCAGAAAAAATGGTCACTCAGTTACTTACAGTGGGTCATCTACAGGTGGCGCAGTTGTATTTCCAGTGCCTAACAAGGAAGTATGCTAGTCTGTTCTTCAGTCCTGGAAAATGCGTAGTGACTCTGGCATTAAAAGTGTGGGGTGTCACTTATCTTTCTTTACAGCATTAAAGGATCATTAAAGTCTTTCTGTATGTACTTATCATGTACCTGAGCTACATTTCCACACTGCTGATCAGAGAAATGCTTTTCGGACTCAATGTCATGGGTGTTAACATAATATCAAGGAGTTATACTGTTCCATGAAAAATTGTGTTTACATTGTTTCCTTTCAAGGAAAAGACAGTGATGTCACCTATGAGCTCCTGACTTCTCCCCCCCCCCCCCCCCCCCCCCCCCCCCCCCCCCCCCACCACCCCCTCAAAACAACAAACAAAAAAAAAA
>Ga0123352_10017049_pt1 | contig 11583 bp, 14 predicted proteins | sample TergutLab28metaG_FD_89700 | JGI IMG/M metagenome (GOLD analysis project Ga0123352, IMG submission 89700) | Labiotermes labralis P1 segment gut microbial communities from Petit-Saut dam, French Guiana - Lab288 P1 | ecosystem: Host-associated > Arthropoda: Insects > Digestive system > Gut ...
GCCGTCTTGCGGTTTTGTGCGTAGGGGCGTTTTTGTTGTTCACTACCGGTCTTATGGGGGTGTTTGGTTTGTGTAGTTTTAGCAGGGCGTTAAGAGTGGGTGGAGTGGGTTTTTTTTTGGGTTAGGAATTTGATTTGTTTCTTGTCAATGATTTTATCGCAATGTTGTAATGTTTTCTGAATTGTTCTGTAGTCGTGGTTGGTGGGGTCCTTGGGGACGGTGTGGAAATTGTTGTCGGAAAGGAACTACACTACACTACACACTTCGTATATTTCCGACACGTAACATTTGGAAGGTGTTTATTCAGTAACAGAACAGGATGCTGCTTAATTGTACCCCAACCACTAACATTTCAATGTAATGTTAAGAGCAAACTGAATTTGTCATCTTCCACAATTCCCGCGTCACCATTGTCCACAGATTAAACGTAGTTGTTCCTGAAGTACAACGCTCAGGTTTGCGTACACATACCGTTGGTGTGTGACCCGTGGTAGATTTGTGTTTTGTGCAACATGACTGTGTAAAAGGTGGAGTCTAGTATTAATTAAAGATAAAAGCAGACACAAGAAAACGTTCTTTCGGCTAGAAATTTTCGGAGGAAAGATTATAGGCACACTACCATGCAGCCTTCAGTTTTACTGAAGACAACAGTCTTGAGAAATATTGTACAAGAAACTAGCAAGATAGCTGTACGAAGCTTTAGCATAAGCCATGTAAGACGCAGTTCGTTTAAAGTTCAAGATCAAAAGGATTTTCAAGAAAGGGTGATGAACAGCAAAGTCCCTGTCATCGTAGATTTCTTTGCTACGTATGTCTTATAGTATTTGCAGTGTTAGTTTTATCATTAACCTGTAGAGTGTACCAAAGTAAATAAGCACAGAGACACTTCCGTACCTATTTCGTGTTTTAATAATCGAATATGATTTTACATGTAATCACATTTTCGAAATTATAGATGGTGCAATCCATGTAAGATGCTTACACCACGTCTGGAATCAGTTGTTGCCGAAAAGAAAGGGGAAGTACTCCTGGCGAAAGTAGATATTGATGAAAACACAGACTTAGCGTTGGACTATCAGGTACTTGTACTGTTGGAGCAGTTAAAGCGAAAATTGTTGATGTGTTGAAAAATTCCACACTGCACAGTATAAGTGACACTCAGAATTACCTTGCATATTACACGGCTTCCAAGAGTTTTATTTTGTCATGTGGAAAATTGTGGGTTGGTTTTGCGGTCAATCCTGCATTGCACAGTAAATGTTAACATGGATTTCACAGAGTGCCACTTCTGAGTCTGAAAAGAAGGTAGTTATCCTGGTGTGGCAGGACATCATTTGTTATTTTAGCAGCTTTAACCAGAAATGAGTATTGTTCTGCAACTTTAGACTTTGAAAACTAATATTTTTCAACATTTACTTTAGATCCCACTGGAGTGACATATTATGTCACTGTACTGTTATTGATGCTTTCAGCTGCTTTGGGGTTGAAGAAATTAACAATAATGCCATGCTGTGCTTGCTGTTTATGGTTTCACACTGAAAGTGTTGCACTTATAACTACAAGTTGAAAAAATTTGGAAACCTGGTAGCCAAGTCACATTCTGATTGCCGCAAAGTGTTCAGTTAATGTTTTCTGTTTTGCCGTGACTGTGTGCAAAATTGATTTCTTCCTGTTCAAGAAATCCACATACCAGGTGAAAGATAATGGGAAGAAAAATTGTTACATGACTTTATGCATCTTAACTTTTTTTTTGGTTGTGGCTTGTGTTGCACATGGCCATGTGAGAGTATGCATCTTAACTTTTTGTTTGGTTGTGGCTTGTGTTGCACACGACCATGTGAGATTGCCAGAGCCCAATTTAGTACCTGAAATACGAGCTTGGGGAAATTAGCCATGAACTGAAACTCTGTAGTGATACCTGTGAATAAGGCAACCTTGTTTGACAAACCTTTCTTGTAATCCTGTGTGTCATAGTGGACCAGAAACTTGATGCATATATGAAGCTTCTGGGACTCTTGTTTCTGGCATACCCAAGTTATATGGACTGGACAAACACTCATTTTAGAACATTACACTGAGTGTATCCATTGTTTGGATGCTTTTCCAAAATTAGGTATTTTGATGTGTCAGTATTATCATTATTGATGGCACACTGAGCATTATCTGACTGTGTAGCATAATGAGACACCAGTCTTTACTCTCTGATCTTCACATGTAATCTTTACTGTGTAATAAAAATTTGCTAGTCTCACCTTAGAGCTGACAAAATGCAATGCATTGTTAGATTAGTGCACAGTTTCACGTGAACCACCACACTTGATGTGAACCTGTGTTTATGTTCGCATGAACCATAACATGCATACACACAAGAAAACATACTGAATTTTGATAATGAAGACTCAGGTTGTGATCTGGGTTAGAACATGTATGGGACGTTAGTCACAGTGTGTCTCCAAAATGTTAGTATCCATTTACCAAATTACACATCATAATACAGAAAACAGTGTTACCTGTTTGGCATGATAGTAATTTATAAGGAAACACTGTTTTTGATTTGAAACATCAAATACAAAATTTTGTCAGCTCAATTGTGTAGAGGAAGTTCTATGAATGCCACCAGTGCCTGGGAGAAAAGAAGTAACTATACTTTCCTCCAAAACACTCTGAATCCCCTTTCACCAAACACTGAATATTCTCTGTTGTATACAGGTTGGTCCAATACTATGCACATAATTATACTGTCACACTATATTCTGTTGTTTCTGTGGTGGCAACTATCATCATCAGGTAAGACAACGCCACAGACCAAAAGACACCTTCTAATAGTCATATTATTTTGCTCTGTGGCATTATCTTCCCTGATGATGGTGGTGGCCACCACTGAAACATGTCATAATATAGCTTGGCTGTATAAGTATGTGTAAGTGTTGGACTAACTTGTAGACAGTAACTTGACAGACATGCATGATACAAACAGCATTGTGAAATTTACTGAATATTCTGTTATGAAACTTGAAACTGATATTTTTAACCTGTTACAGACTATGAAAATACTTACATGAACACATTTCTTAATAAAGATTGGCTCATATGTAGAAAAACTATAAAGTATGTAGAATAAGTAAATGTTTTTAAAAGCCTAGGCAGTAAATACAGTTTGATGTTTGTTTCATATATTTTTGTTAAAATACACTGATACACTGTTTGCAGGTGAGTGCTGTTCCTGTCATTATTGCTTTCAAAGCCGGAAAAGCGCAAGAACGCCTCATTGGGTTACAAGATGTTGATAAGCTTCGAACGTTTGTAAACAAAGTAGTTGATGAAAAGTGAGGTTAGAAGGTGTTGGTCTGGTGTTCAATAAAAGGCTGCACAATTATAGCTTTTGTTGTTACAATAAAATGTACAATGCTTGAAATGTCACCAGCTTTTATTCACTTCCATTTCTGCACAACCACCACGCAGGTTGACTCACCTGTGCAAGCCAACCATATCCACATCACACTATATCCTTGAAGAAGTAAGCACATTCTCAAACATACTGGTACCCACCCACACATCGCAACCCAAATACTATAATGTGGGCACACCAAATTTCTATCCTTACTGTGTATTACAAGACTAAAAGGTAAGGCTGTCTACACCATTTTGAGGTGAGAAGTCACCTTCATGCCATGGCCCCTCTACCCTGGGGTTTGAACCCAGGTACCCTAGAACAGGCGAATAGAAGACAATATGGAGAAGCGAACTGCACTAGAAGAGTTTTAACAGAAAACTTCAGGTGATCCTGAATAGTTCATTATTAAATATGAATATCATACGAACATCCACAAAGGTGTGGCATACTAATAAACCAGACAATGTGTTCCAAAAAGGATCGTGTAATACTTATGTGGAACTCATTTTACCAAAAATCAAATTACTGGAGAGCACCTTTTATTCCATGAAATGTAAGTTAACAGTGATACTTGTTATTTAACCCCTTGAAGACTTATTGAAAATGGCACTAAGTCCCTGCTATTTTGACATAATACCTTCTTTGGTTTGACATTCAGAGGACTGTGCATTGTGACATATTCTTACAATAAAACCAGTGAGATACACTAATTTCTCAAACTTATTTTAGGAATAGAACTCTACATATTTCAGACAGTTCCTCTGTCCATCATCAGGAGTCTCGCACTGTACACAAGCAATAGGTATATGTCATACAGGTTATGCTGACTGCTTGCTGTATGACATAATACCTATTGCTGTGTGTGCAGTGCTAGACTCCTGATGAGGGACAGAGGAACTGTTTGAAACATGTAGAGTTCTGTTCCTAAAATAGAGAAATTAGTGCATCTTGTTGGTTTTATTATAAGAAGATCTTTGGTATTTCAACAAATAATATGTATCCTTCGGCTCAACGGATGGTCACAGCAGAGAGACGTGTCATCTCTTGATGACACAATGCAATAACGTGCACAATTACACTTCTGCTCGGAGAGAACAGCTGACCACATTTCAGAAAGAGAGACAGTTGACGTTTTTAAAGTGTGCACATTCAGTAATGTATGCTTATTGTAATTTTTAGGTGAGACATCCCTGTTGTGGATTTTTCAATGATTAATAGAAGTATAAATTATAGTCTAATACAACTCTATTGTATAAACAAATTTGTGGGAAAATGGCTACATGTTTTGGCATTATTTGACACCGATCACCATTCTTAAATGTTATGTGCAGCGTGAATGCCAGTATTCATGCTGCACAGAACAGCTAAGAACAGTGATCAGTGTCTAATTACCAACTCTATTTAAACTTACTTGCTTACTCCATGGAGCAGAGTCCTTCTTGAGAAGCTAACTGGGTTGCAGCTAGTCAAGAAATTCCCTGCATTTTATGGAACCCAAAGGTTCATTTCCGCATTCACAAGTGCCCGCCTCCTGTCCCTATCCTGAGCCAGCTCGATCCAGTCCATACCCCCCACATCCCACTTCCTGAAGATCCATCCTAACATTATCCTCCCATCTCTGCCTGGGTCTCCCCAGTGGTCTCTTTTCCTCAGGTTTCCCCACCAAGACCCTGTACAAGCTTCTCCTCTCCCCCATATGCACCACATGCCCTGCCCATCTCATTCTTCTTGATTTTATCACTTGCATAATATTGGGTGAGCAGTACAGATCATAAAGTTCCTCATTATATAGTTTCCTTCCACTCCCCTGTTACCTCATCCCTCTTAGGCCCAAATATTCTCAACACCCTATTCTCAAACACCCTCAGCCGACATTCCTCCCTCAGTGTCGGCGACCAAGTTTCACACCCACATAAAACAACTGGCAAAAGTATAGTTCTGCATATCTTAATCTTTAAATTTCTGGATAGCAAACTGGAAGACAAAAGATTCTGCACCGAATGATAGCAAGCATTCCCTGATTTCAATCTGCTCTTAATTTCTTCCTGAATAGAATTTTGATTTGTTAAAGTTGTTCCCAAATATTTTAACTCTTCCAGCCTTTCAAAGGAACTATTACCAGTTTTCATACTGTGATTTTGTCCTGCATTCTGATCCTGAGACATGACCATGTACTTAGTTTTATCCGCATTTACTTGTAGTCCACTCTTCTTACTAGCCATTATCAAAGCTTCTGCGTTTTCCTTTACAGTATGTATGCTTTCTCCCAATATATTAACACCATTGGCATAAACCAGAAGCTGGTGTGTACCATTTAATTTCAGACCATCTTGGTTTACCTGAACCCTCCTAATGGCATACTCTAAAGCAAAGTTGAAAAGCAATGGCAATAAAGCATCTTCTTGTTTCAAACCATTCCTAATAGGAAGCATGTCGGACAAATCCTTGCCTACCCGACTCTGCCATATGTATCAGACATATTTTTATTAGCCTTACTGGTTTCATGGGGATACTAAACTCAATGAGAATATTATATAAGACTTCCCTCCTAATTGAATCATAAGCTTTCTGGAAGTCTATAAAGAGCTGATGCACTGCTTCATTGTATTCCCATTTCTTCTCAAGTATCTGACGAATGCAGAATATATGATCAGTAGTTGACCTGCATCGAAATCCATGTTGATGATCCCCCAATAATTTTCTCTGCATATGGAGTTAACCTTGACAGCAGGATGTTGGGATCAATTTTATACATAGTTGGCAAAAGTGATATGCCCCTATAATTACTACAATCTGTTTTATCACCCTTCTTATAGATAGGTACTATGATTGACTCCTTCCACTCCTTGGGCAATTCCTCCTTATTCCAAATAGAAATAATAATTTTATGAATCTCACAGCGAATTGTCTTACCCCCTGCTTTAATCAATTCTGCTGGTATCTGATGAATACCTGGTGATTGTGACTTTTTAGCTTTCCAATAGCCAACTCAAAACTCAGAGGCACTTGGCTCAGGTACCAGTGGTTCTGCTGTGTGTATTTCTGTCTGCCTAACATTAACCCCATGTATACATTCAATATCTGGATGAAACAGTTCTCCACTTGGCCAAAATACTGTGGGTGTATGCAACCAAATCACCTGTGTTATCCTTCACTATATTACTTCTAGGCTGGCAAACCTTCTTAAAGTCACTGATACCCCTATGCAAGTCCCTAATATTTTTGATCTTACTGTTAGTTTCAAGTTCCTCAATTTTAGCTTTCAGATATGCCTTCTTTTTGTTCCTGAAATGTCTGCTAGCATCACATCTTATATGGTGCAGATTATCTACATTGCTTTGGCTTGGGTCATGTATCCACTGCATTTTAGCCTGTTCCCTTTGATCTAAAAAACCTAAACATCCTTCATCAAACCATGCTTGATGCGGCTTCAATTCTTGCAGACCTAGACTCTCTTTAGCTGAGGTTTTGATGTTCTCACAAGCCCTATTTATGCCTCATCATCACTTAAGTTCTCCAAAGCTGCACACCTGTTTGTAATCTCAATCTGATACTGTTTCCTAACGTCCACCTCATTTAGCTTTCTCAGATTAAAGCTTTTCCCCATCAAACCTCTGTGCTGCTTGTTTACTTACTGCCAATCTTCCCCTAACTTCTGCAACCACCAGATAGTGATTAGTATCACAATTAGCTCCCCTGAAACTTCGTACATATAGTACGCTCGAATACCATCTCCTGTCTATCAATATGTGGTCAATCTGATTGTGAGTCTTCCCATCAGGAGAGGTCCAGGTGTACTTATGAATGTTTCTGTGTGGGAACATAGTGCTCTTAACAACTAGATTTTTTGATGTGGCAAAGTTTACTATTTTAACACCATTATTGTTACTATCCTGATATAGACTCTCATTACCAATTGTCAGTTTGAAAATATTCTCTCTCCCCACTTTTGTATTAAAATCTCCTAATAGAATTTTCATATGGTACTTAGGAAAATGATAAAAAAAAAACCTGCTCTAATTCCTCGTAAAAACTGTCTTTTGAATCATAATTTTTCTCCTCACTTGGTGCACGCACATTTAGAACAATATTACACCAGCAACCTCTCAATCCTATCACTAACAAACTCTACTCTCTTAACTGCTGATACTATTCTGTGGTGTACAAAGCATCCTGTTCCCAATTGATGATTCTCATTTCCTTTTCCATAGAAAAAATATAATCCTCTGCTCTTACTGTGCCCTCTGTGTCCCACCTAAACTCCTGCACACCCATTAAATCTAATTTATATCTAGCCAATTCCCTGGCTGCTGCTGTAAATGAACCTGCCCTGTACAGGCTCCTAACATCCCAAGTACCAAATCTGTCCCTCTTTCATTGCTTAAGTCATACCAAAGTATCAGTCCAGGTCTGAGGCTTTGTCTGTGAATATTCCATAACAAAATACATTTTAACAGGATGGAGTTGTTAGCACCTCGCTCAACCCCAAGCTGGAGGACCAACCCTTGTCAGCTGTCCGTGACTGCTTATTTAATATATTCGCAACTACCCTCCATATCGGAGGCCATTCCTCCATCCACAACCTGATGACACGCCATGCTGTGGTGTAAGGGACCCACTTATCACATGGAATCTACTTAAACTATATGATATAATTCATATACTGTCACATATTATATGAATTATACAAGGAACTAAAATATTGATTACTGTATACCCAGCGCACCAAAACATTACATCAAAATTCATCTGAGTGATCTCCTATGAAAAAGATACAGCACTTCTATTAAATATATTGAATATTTACTGCATATACACCATTTAAACCTGCGACAAAACATCTTATCACACAAAGAAATGGATCTCAAATTAACACCGCAACAAAAGTGACAGTGAAGTACATTCACGATTTCTACAAAGCTGCCCAGGATATATTCCTACAACCCCATCTATGATATCCAAGTTATATTTTACATGTCTCTCTATTTTATATTTTAATATACTGTATTAATTACTAAATGTAAACGAGATCTCGTCATTTTAAGGCACTGTTAATTATATATTTAATTCTATTAAGTCAAAGCCTGAAGATGGCTTCCAGTAAGCCAAAACATGTAAATAAGTTCTGTTAAATTGTTTGTATAATAAAGTTGTGTTAGACTAAAATTTACACTTCTATTAATCATTGTATGCTTTCTGGTTGTCTGTACCATCCATTGGTGTACTTGGTATAAATGAAACATAAACTTTGGTTTTATCTTCAGTTATACAATTCAAGAAATAATTACATTTTTTATATAATACTCTTACAGTAGGAGTGAGTATTTATAGCAACATGCTAAGAAAATTTGTATTGTATTATACGCCCATAATTCATAATCTGGGATATGCACAGTCACCTTTCTTGTACTTTCACACTCTTCTGCTTAGTGGCTGGTTATCTAAATTTCATGGCAGACTTACTGGATAAGAAAAGTATGCATGTTCACAATAACCATAGCCTTGGACAAATGTACATAACCTCACCATTTCATTAGTATTATAACATTAAAAAAAAAAAATTGTGTACCTGCAAGCAACACACATCAATTTAGGTATGCTGAATATGACAGCAGGTGGACAATTTTAATTTGGATATTTCCCCATGACACACATTTTGTACTCCCCCTCCCAGTTGCTACAATTTTCATTCTTGGTTCTAGTCTTGGTCTAGGACTTGGTTTAGCTTTATAAGTTTCACTGACCATTGTTCTACAAGCTTGATGTTGTATATTTTTACTTTAATTTGGCATCAGCGGGTTGCAATCGTATTGGTCTGTTTCTTTTACCATGATGGAGAGTTTTGGTTTGGTAGGTACATTATTTTTTATATGTTTTTTTATTCCATGTATTGTGATATTATAGTATCGATTTTAAATTGATTGTATACATTCCTCATATTGTATTTGTGTATTCTTTGTCACTGTGATACATGCTGTGATATGGCATGTACATTGTGTATTTCTGTATTATTTGTTTGATATTCGGTATCCAGTGAGTTTGTTGCACCTTGTATGGATCTGATGAATGTATAATACAATGAATGAATGAAAAACTGTAAAAAATCTCCATGTAAACTTATACACATGAATGATGGAAGAATATAAGCACCATTTATACAGAATTAAGTTTTACTAAAAAAAAAAGGCTTATTTATACATCATCTAGAGACTGAAGAATTGATCTTGCTCGTTCATACATAACTTCTGGAACCCTCCCATCAGGGATTTGAATAGCAATGTCCTCCTCTTTCACGCCTTCTTCTGACAATTTTGACCACAATTCCACTGCTTTTACTATTTTCATAGTCCTTTCCACTATCATTTGCCTTGCGTGTCCTCGAGTGCCAGATATGTAATCCACTAGTATTTTAAAACTTGAATCTGGAACCTTAAAAACAATACAGTCATGTTGACATGTCCGGGAAGATGAAATAACACTGATATAGATAATGCTACTGTTTTTTACGCTAAAACATAATATTTTGTTGATTTTTATGAAAATGGATTTATGCTTGTTGTCAACAGAAACCAGCATTTTACTTAATATTATGATGTAATGGTATAAATTCTTACAACATTTATACTGTATTTATGAAAGACTGCTGAAAGCAGCAGCACTCACACAGCTGATACTTAAACTGAATATCACTGTTTAAAACTATCACAAGGAAATGACACACAACCTACAAGTGACCCAACTCACATGCTGCATTTAATCTAAGGACAGAATGGATATTGTGCTGAGAAGGCACACAACAAAACCTCTCTCCCTGGTATTCTACGTACAAGCCAACATGCCAATATAATGAAAGTGAAACACCGTATGTTATGATATAATGTAGAGGCATATAAAAAATGTCTACATGATGATGCACATACATCCAAACACACTTGCATGTGTAACTTCAATGACCACAAGTTGTGTCATGCAGAGAAAACACTGAAAAAATGTCTACCTGGTGCCAGCCATACTACTTAACATGCTTGCCAGTAAATGACAGTGACCAAGCACACATTGTGTTGCATTCTACTGGAACACTGCAAAAATGTCTAATTTCATGACAACACCTCGTGCCCATAAGCGAGTTTGGGATGCCTGAGTTCATAAAATGAGTAATCATGCATTGATTTAAACTTTAAATGAGCAGATACAAAGTAATTTGTGTATAATTAGTATTCCCATCATTAGGCAATGGTTTTTCTCAAACAAGTCTTTTAAGATCTATTTAACACAGACTGCAAAACACTGCTTTACAGTAAAACAAATATGAGACTTGAAAACAGCACTCAAAACAGATCACCTGACTGATACAACCCAAATTCATGCATATTGCTATATTAAGTATGTGGATCTCAGACAAAATTTCATCAAAATCTGACAAGACATAATTTACATTGAAACAAGCACAATGTGCCTATAATATGTAGGAATGTCAGATACCCATAAGCACTACTGAACACAATCAGGCAGTCACATAATAATAGGCCAACATTACTATTTTTCCTGCCACCACCCATGAGGATTCTTTGCATGTTATATATCTTGAAAAGATTACATCAGATTCCATAATGGATGTGTTATTATTAACAGTTTGTTCTCATCTTAATTAATAATGAGATTACGGCAACTTATACGAAATTACAAGAGAACTCTATAAAGTCACATAGTCAAAATGTCAAAGCAACTTCTAGTACTAATGAGGTTCCCTTGGAAAGAAAGTACATTAACAATAGTAATGAAGGTAGTGTTGACATCAGGAACCCATTCAGGGTATTTCATCAAAATATAAGGGGTTTGAAGGGCAAAAGGGATGAATTGTGGTTGCACTTTTTGGAGGGGACACATCAGATTATTTGCCTCACGGAACATCACCTTAAGGATTATGAAACTGATAATGTATGTATCCCAAAGTACAAATTAGGGGCAAAATATTGTAGATTAAATTTAAAAAATGGTGGGGTGTGCATCTATATACTAGACTCATTAACTTATGATAACATTGACCTCACTAAATATTCAAAAGATGAAGATCTGGAAATTTGTTCTATAAAATTACAGTCTCAACGAAAAAATTTAATCATATTTTGTCTATATAGAGCACCCTCTGGAAATTTCCTAAATTTAATGGAGAAGATGCTTATTATATA
>Ga0123352_10017050_pt1 | contig 11582 bp, 7 predicted proteins | sample TergutLab28metaG_FD_89700 | JGI IMG/M metagenome (GOLD analysis project Ga0123352, IMG submission 89700) | Labiotermes labralis P1 segment gut microbial communities from Petit-Saut dam, French Guiana - Lab288 P1 | ecosystem: Host-associated > Arthropoda: Insects > Digestive system > Gut ...
AAGGGGGGAAAAGTTTACTCCCGCTCCCAAAGTTAAAAAGTTGGCCCGGGGCCCCCAAAGGGGGCCTAGGACGGGGGTGAAAAAAATCTTGGTTTCCCCCCCCTACCCCCCCCCCCCCCAATCCAGAAAGGGCGGAACAGAATCTTTACAGTAAATCGGAAAGACTGCCTCTGTGTTGCAGAGTAACTTGCGCTTTGTGTGAAAGGGTTAATTTGTGCAAGTGACAAATAATGGTACCAGCCAGAAAGACAGAAATATATACAAAACAGTCGAGCCCGGGCCCACTTCCTCACCGCCCGGTGCCGGTAATTTGTACCGTCTTACGTCCTCTCCCCCTCTCGCCTCAAATTCCATAAGGCTGGCACAATGTTCCTGCGAAACTTTGCACCTTTTGCTGGGCTGCGCAACGTTACATGTAAGATGCTTCATGATCCTAAACCTTAGCGTGCTGACAACCTCAAGTTCCGTACAGTAATCAAGCTAGCCAACTGCAAACGACAGTCTAGTTCCGAGAAACAGGCTTGATTTATATTTCTCAGTTCGCGTAATACATTGTTCAGTCAAGTTGAATATTTTGATGGAGAACGTGATCAATCTCGCACGTATAGCTACTACTGTTTCTACGTAGGGCCCTTGCAGCCGGATTGCTGTGTATTTACAGCATTTACGGTCGCCAGGAGTAGACAGTGACGCTCAGTCTCCCTTCACCTTCCACATCCTGACGTCAACTCTAGGAGATCAGATTCTGTGAAAAAGTTTAATCTTACCGAATTCAGACCTACTGATCTTCTCTTGTGAAAATAAAGCAAAAATAACACACAGGATGTTCATATGTACCGCGAATGTTAGAAAGAACGTATAACAGTTTTTAAAAAGACCAACAAATGCACTTGGATGTATGAATGTAATTTCATTACATAGTAACCACGGACATGTTTCGGCCACTCATGTGGTCGTCTACAGGGTGGCGAGAACAAGAATACAAATACAGTTATATTTTGTCGACCACCCTGTAGACAGCCACATGAGTGAGTCGTTTTAAAAACTGTCATACACCTGATTAATGCACGGAACATGTAACATACAAAATAGTTTAAAAAGGAACTTAAAGACATTGTAGTGAATTATTTTACGACACTATCAGACTGTGTAGCGTAGATTGTGGTGTGGTTTGTGAATGAAAAATTGGGGAAGATTTGAAAGGAAGTAGGCGTAGACGAAGAGAAATTTGCTGGCTTTTGCCTCGAGGAAATAAATAAATCTGGCCACATCCGGTGTCCAGGCCTGGACATGAAGTGGCAAACTCCCGAATATGGAGCATCACCCCGTATGCCAAATTGCTCGCTCAGAACTAAATTGAAGAGTGCGTTAATTGAGGCTTCATTTTTTTTTATCATTATAGGCGTAAATGCGGTTTCCTTCTTTCTGAACAGTAAAATACAATAAAACCATTGTCCACAGCGAGTCAACAACAGACCTACGGAAGTGTAAAAGAAATGCTGAATACAGACATTGACATATTCACAAAAAGATGATAAAGTAAGATGGCGAGACTGTCTTGAATTTCTTTAATGAGGTGTAACTCACGAACTGTGCTTTACGGTCAGAAGAGCATAAAAGATACTGCGCGTCATATTCTTCATCATCTTATGACAGTCGGAGAAAATGCTGTTCAAGAAAAACGTTTTGAAGTCATGTCGATCGGATATTAACAATGAATCCTTTTAAATATATAAATGAGAAGAGATAATCTTCAGCACACGTAAGCAAAGAAACCAAAGCGTACATCCAATTAGTGTATTTCACATTCAGAGGACCGTGCATCGTGATATATTCTTATAATGAAAGACAACGAGATGCACTACTTCTCATATTTATTTGATAAAGTACTCTACATGTTTCGGACATGTCTACTGTCCATCATCAGGAGTATCTCAATACTGTTGGCGTCTGCTATCAGATGCCAACAGAACTAGCATGACAAATACCGTACAGTGTTGAGATACTCCTGATGATGGACAGTGAACATATTCGAAACATGTAGAATACTTTATCAAATAAATATGAGAAATGGTGGATCTCGTTCACTGTCATTATAAGAATCCAACTAGTGATTTGTCACAATTTCATGCCACACACACAAAACAGAGGTTTTAATCCTCTATACTTACTGCTTTGCCATGGCTGTAAATCAGGAGTCGATATCAGTGTCGAACAGGTTCTGAAGGCCAATCACTTTATTAATGCAAGCTATTTTTATCTTAATGTTACAACAGTGTAGGTCTGTGTCTGTCTGTCGACAGAACGTGAAACGGATAAGATTAAAGCCGTAAGGACACGTTAAATTGTTCAGATGTGTTTCGTAAGGTGCAGTTTACGATCAGAAACTTTAAGCGTGTCGCTGGCCTTCTTTTGGGTTTCTGCACCGCGTCATTGTCCAGAAACCCAAACAAAGACCAACAGTTGATACACAATCGCCATGAGAGAGGTGAAAACACACCAGCAGGTTTATGTCGGGAACAACTTGATGTCGGTATTTGATACTTCACATAAAAGTGTTATTCGGTAACATCTGTGATTCCTATATGTCCGTTCTTCTGGGGTGTTAAATAGCGTTGGTCCCGAAACGCCGACGATTAAATACTAGTCTGCCCTTCGTAACATCCCAGAAGAGCGAAGATCTCATTTACACCGTTTACAGAGCGGCCTAAGCCCGAAATCTCGCGTCTGTGATTGCTGCAGCGATAATTCTGGAACCGTTCGTGAGGTACTCGGGATAACTTAATATGGTGATTCGGGTTTGACGACTGGGGAATGATGTTTCGACTTGTGACAGTCATCATCAGGCTGATCTAAGAACCTGATGATGACTGTCACAAGTCGAAACATGTCGCAGTAATGTTCTACTTTAAATATTAGTTGTGTTGACGGAAACATCTTGTAATAAAGTAAATATTCAGATAACACAACGGAATGACTTCATTCAAATAAGACAATGGAGTTTTATTATACTTAAACCCACAAAGAATCCTTATATCTAAAGCAGTGGCAAACTTTTTAGTTTATTATGTCACCTCCTTTGCGTGTCTTGAAGGCATACGGGGGTATGGAGGTATAGTTCCAATAATTTTTGAACTGAGTAACAAATGGCATTTAACGGTCTGCTTCGGGCCCCCTGCATTCATTACGGTGTGTGTGTGTGTGTGTGTGTGTGTGTGTGTGTGTGGCGACAAATTGACTAGAGCAGTTCTTGTGGTGGAACTTGTAAGGTTGTCCAGTTATTGTTACTTAACCGACATACGGAAGTTAAGAGTCGTGTATAGAATAGCAGTTGGTGACAGTGTGCGATATACTGTAGTGAGCAATGCACTTAAAGAACTCACGTGCCCGAACTGGAAACTTTATATGCAACAATAGCACGATCGTAGCCACTAGTGACGCCAGCGTCATCTCATAGAACTGACTCATTTGTTCGTCTGTCTAAGACATTTCCATGACAGAGGACGGTTGTAATGTGTTTCAAATGTGTATGTTGGCAGCACGCCATTAGGGGCGCGTGCTTTATGGCAGACCTTGAAGTAAATACTTGCTGTAGACATGCATATTCATCCATGTGTGCCGCAAGAACACAATACATCTTCTCCCGTTCTCTTGCATGCAAAACATCGTATCACTGAAGTACTGCAGCCTGGTGATGGTAAAACAGCACTTCACAATAAATGTAAACATCTTTTGAGAGCGGCTTCATCTCTTCTAACCTAAACTGACCGGAAAACGGCATAAAACATTGTGTTTTCAGCCATCGGTAAGCAAGAAGGCCGAGCAAGCTTCCTTAAAAGATAGTTTCTTTCTTGCCCCGCTCGAATCTCGGTTGGACACCGGTCATCGTGTTTGAGATCTTGGTGGCTTTCCTCAGTTCCTCCAAGTAGGGCAATACTCCAATCTGACAGTGGCCTTCCACAGCCTCTCAAGTTTAGCACTGAAGAATCATCCAGTCATTCGACGCTATATAATCCGTGACACTAGGAGCGTCTATACATAAACTTTGCTACAACATAGTAACGTGGAAAGAGCTATGATAACTCAGTCAGTATAGTGAATAGGTTACGGGCTGTACACCTCAGGAATTGGGTAGGTTCCAGTAAGCAGCAGAAATATTATTTTTTTCACACATTTTGTGTCGGGTCTGATGACCATTTATGCTCAGTCCAGTTGACACCTTTATTCTTTTTCCTCGGAAAAAGAGGCCGGGGCCTGAAGCTGTTCGCTGAAATTCAAATACAGAGTAAAAGCAGGTTTGGAGCCGTACCTTAACTCCATTATGTCTCTTCGTGAGGTAATGACTAATGAGGAACATGGTTGACGTCCTTCGTCACTTCGTTAGTGACACATTTGACACCGATGTGTCGATATGTCGTTACTTTTACTTCCTGTTAAACTTCCCCTAGTTTTGCCTGATCGTCGAGGTGACCATAATGAAACTTTATAAAACGCGTGTCTTGAGTGTTGCAACACAGTCGGACAGTGTTTTGAAACCATTTGACGTGGTGAAAAGTTAACGTTTGGGAAGGCATTCCCTGAAGATGGCGTCTACGAGTGCCGAAACGCTTCGGAGTATTGGTCAAACCGCGTGACTTGGTGTATGAAAGATGGTGCATTAAGTGAAGGTTTAGTGAAGGCGAAATAAGTAAGAACATAATGCGCGGTATGCGCATTATTAAGATCCGCTCACTAATGGCACTTCATTGTGGGAATTTCTGTCTCTACACAACCTTCACAATCGCCTTCTTATAACTTGCGATAGTAGGCCACGATAAATTATGAAGGCGCGGTGACATTTCACTGCATTTTTCTAATGCCCAATTTAATTAAAATCTGTTCTCCCATTCACATATAATTAGAAAGGGGAACAAAATTCCAGGAAGATATCATGCGTTTCATCCACAAGGAAATAAGTAATGTTATAGCACTAGATAATAAGGTGATAGGTCGGTATGTGTTCGAAACTTTGGATATTTGTGTCTGACGTCTGACAGAAGACTTGCTGTAGTTCGTAAGGTAAAGTAATCCCATTACAAGCCTGGAAAAGCCCAGAGGCTTTCTGAAGGTTGAGACTCCCAGATTTCCAGACAGTCGGCACATGACGTTGGTAAGGATGTCAGCCCTACCCCCCAAGGAAATATTCCTGGTACTCATTTCTGTTAGAGGCTGAGTCAACCCCAGGGCCATAGGTTGGCCGGAAGTATTATACAAATGAAAAATTCCATTGACACCGTCGGGAATCGAAGCCGCGATCTTCCGGTTTGTAGCGCAGTGCCTCAACCAACTACGCCACCGCGTGCCCCGCTGTAGTCCGTAATGTGTCATTCTACTTCATTTTCCGATAACGTTAAAGCACAACTTTTTACGACAATTTCTTTTACGTTTTTTATGGTTATGTTTCTGATCTGAACGGCCATTTTGTGTTATTTTCTCATACATTCTTATATTTCTGGATCCTCAAGAGAAGAAAATCTTTCCTTTGTTCGCATTTATCTACTGCAGACGTTCCTTGAGTGAGTTCCGGTCTGTGTGTTGTTGGATAGGGGAGGTGGAGGGATGGAAAGGAAATGGATACGGTCTGGAATAATGCGAAATGCTTGAGCAGGATAAAGTGATTCCGGCAAAAAAGAAATCTATCCAATGAATTCTCTAGAAGTTTTAATAGGCTTATGTTGCACGAATATCTACATGTAGTTCGCGAAGAATACTTTCATATTTCCGTTGTAATAAGATGAGAGGATCGTGGTGGTTTCCGGGATTACAGAAAGAAATTGGCGTTGGTCTGTTTTAAGAGAGGAATATGGTAATGACCCGAGGCACAACAAGTAAGTAAACAGTTTTAAACTTGGCCGGTACAATTCACACAATGATAGGCTTGTACATGTCCTGTGAAATGTTCCTTGATTTGAAAGAAGAATCTAGATTAAGGGGGTGAAAGGTTTGAAGGAAAACCTCGGTTACAGAAACGAAGGTCGCGTGGGTTATCAGGGGTTAAGGGAACAGTGACCTTGGTTACTGACCGTGAAACAAGCCGAGGTTACCCGTTCCTTCACTAACAAAATAGACACACTTAGATGTGTTCAAAAGCAAAGTGAACATACAACAAAATATTTTCGTGTAATGAAGTACAGCTGTGGTTATGTGGCGGATAGCTGGTTATGTGGCGGATAGCTGGTTATGTGGCGGATAGCTGGGTATGTGGCGGATAGCTGGTTATGTGGCGGATAGCTTGTTATGTGGCGGATAGCTGGTTTCGTATGCCGTTACCACCCTGCCGCCAGTAAATGTGGATTTCTGATGCGGAAACCCGTCTTTTTTTCCATGATTGCACAAATTAAAACCGCGGATACGTGAAACCAAATAATGTGGTAGGTAAAACTGGATATGAATTCAAAACCGCAGGTGGCTGGGGAATGCTATGATGCTCGGCTGAATAATTCATTTTGTATAATCTGAGTTTTATATTGGTTAAATAGTCGGGTTTTTTGCTGTGTGATCAGCTAGCTTATTACGAGGTTTGGTTACGTAACGTATTATTTCAACAAAATGAACCAGTTTAAAGCACATCGTTTGCTGTGTACATGACATACATTTATACCACTTCGCTTTACATAGAGACTCTTCGTATGTTTGTTCCGTTAGATTCTCGCAGTAAATAGTGATTACTTGAGGTCTTCGCTCTTCTGAGATGTTGTGCAACTTTGGTTAGTTTCCGGCGTTTTAGTCCCATCTTCAAGGGTCAAAGCCTCGTGACGTCCTAGGAAAGCGAAAGCCGAGTCTCTAGGAGAGAGGGACTCAGTGTCTGAGTGTTTTACACATTAATTTTACACAACAAATTATTGGTTAATGTGACGTTAACAGACAAATGCCTCTTTTTTGTAACCAACATAAACTCTTAAAATGTTTTTCAGTTTACGTTATAGACATAATATAGGCCTTTACAAAATGCATGTTCTGCTTTACAGAGAACACCGCGATCTTTGTTACGAATACCAACCGGTTAACCCTGTTTAGAGAAATAGGTGCTATTTGTTGTAAGAATTATACGGAACGTATGAACATATTGTGGCTAAATGAGAACTTTCTTAATGCTTTGATTAACTTATGTAATATAAAATCATCGCTGACCTTCGAAAGTTTAAATATCTACTGTGGGACTGTTGCAATGTATTTATTGCTAACGTAAATTTTTATGTATTCCATTATAGCTGAATTACAAACAAGTCACTACACCACCCGATATCATTGCTGAGTATCCACCTCGCTTTGTTAGCCTCTGTTCTCTGTCGTGTGTAAACAGTGACTGCAATTTAATAACCCTGACTTGAACTAGTACAATGTAATTATACACCAAATAGTTTGTATGATGTCAGTCATAAAGCAAGTTTATGGTGGATACATTTTTGTTTATCTGTTTTCATCTCTGCCAGTAACAGTTCAGCTGCGCGGCTATGACACAACTTTCCCACACTGCCCCCTCCACAAGTGAGACATACTGCAGAACGCCGGACGCGCTTGTCTGTTAACTGTTGACAGACCTCCTGCATTATCAGCTGTTGTGTCGCAACCTTTTTTCCACCTCATCATGCTGTATGTGGCTACCATGATTTTCCTCGGGCCGGAATAACGTTAGTATAGCGAATTGCTACGAGGTGGACAGTAGAGGGATCGATTCCCGGTGTCGGTGAGGTCTTCCGCAACCGTTCAGACCGGCCCTGGAACCCATCCAACCTCCTGTACAAGGGGTTCTAGGTCTCTTTCCCCAGGGTAAAGCGGCCGGGGTGTAGAGTTGACCACCCAACCCATCTAATGCAGAGGTTAAAGAGCGAAAGTACGAAGCTATGTAGCTACGCCTTATCCCTTAAGTGGACCGTCATGGTCTATTCTAGGGCGACCTTACCAGGAACTTCCTTCGTTCTTGGAAACAGATGATAATCGCCGGCGGCGAATTGCCCAGTTGGAACCATAATTAGTGTAGGTTTTTGGTAATGGAATTATACAACAGGTGTATTTATTTTCTGGCCGGCCGATCTATATTTCAGTGCATTCTGTTCCATAACACACAGTGGTGACACCACACGTCATTTCATAGCGAACTACTGACCATATATATTTACTATGAAAGCGAAGGCCTTCTGAGATACGATGTCACGTGCAGTGATAATGAACAGTGAAACTGTTATTGGCCAACCCTGAAGACGATAGCGTCAGTCTCTCTGACACGTCTTTAACTAACAACCAACACGGCGTCACAAGCCAGAAGACTTTACATCAACAGCACTATGGGTGTCTCAGATCATCCATTTGGGTTCGAAGTCGACAGAATATATGTTTGCGTGTAACGTTGCAAGTGTGCGTGGAGTGACGGTGAGAACAGCGAATACACGTGTTGCCGTGACCGGAGTGAAGCGTATGGTACGAAAAGTGGAGCACAGAAGTGCGTACTTCTGAATCGAATTAATACATTTTGAACTGCAATCCTATGTGCCGGTGCGCGTTATCTGATTTACCGACTGACCGCCAGGGACACAGTTGACATCCATTGGTCCCCGTAAGACACCGAGGGTCGACAGTGTTGCATGTAGCAGCGACTGTACACAGTAGATATGGGGAGTATTACGTCATGGCCCGTAGTTAATAATAATAATAATAATATATTTAACTGCAAATGGGCTGTCGCCCATATGTAAATATACAATGATGTATCAAACACAAGAAAACTTTATTATGCTTATTATTGTATTAGGGCGACGTGTTTCGATTCTTATAGAATCATCTTCAGACCCTTCTAAGATACAGGTCCTTACTTAGCAATGTTTAAAAATGAGCTGTGGGATCCCAAACGCTTACATTCTTGATATAATTATGTATAAAATGCACGTGTCGTTGTGTTCTTATTGTACAATCAGGATACACATTTCTAAAATTTTAACCGGTACATGTGAAGGAGGTTACACGTATGTGTTGAGATGTGTTGTTATAGGACGTTGGGTATTGTTATATATATTGTTGCTAATTACAAAATATGTATATAAGTGTTAAAACGTTAAAAAACATTAAAAAACTATGCAGTAATGTTGCGCTCGGTAAGTGATATCTTCCCTTTGTTGATATTATACTCTTGACGAACGTTTAGGCTCTTATCTCGAGTGTCGAGTGGTTGGTTTACTTTAATGACAATGAAGGCGTATTGATGTTATTTATTTGACGAAGTTTATTGCTCTTGAGCAACTTGTCGTTCATGTATCCTGACTATGTAGTCTTTGTCACATTCTGTAAATATAGACATGGCACTACGAATGAATGGTGTCGCCCGGTGGCAGTTGTTATGCACGTACATAACATAAGTGCAGTTAGTTCTGCGTGGTTATAAATTGATAGCAAAGTTTCGGAGGAACATTCTGCTTCCATTTCAGGGTGGGGCACAGGTAAAGTGTCACAGAAGACCGAGCTCATAAAAAATATGTCGTATTCAGCAAAGCAGTTAATGGTACGAAATGGGCGTACTTGTCAGTCAACAAACCAAATTTAATTATTTATTGTATTAGTACCGTCAATACACAACGTATACAAAGACCAGACGTATTAATACAACTGGGTTATATCTGGCGACATGTTTCGGCCGTTAACCGGCCAATTTGACTGTACCTTAACATTACTATTTCTTGTTGGCCTGAGGATGGCCAGCTAACGGCCGAAACATGTCGCCAGATATAACCCAGTTGTACTAATACATCTGACTTTTGTATATGTTGTGTATTGACGGTACTAATAAATAAATAATTGACGATACACAAAGGGATGGCTTCCTTAAAAAGACAAGTTTACTTCACTTGCAAAAAAATAAATGTAAAAGTTCTGTAGGAATAATTGCCGAATGTCCTGGCTGTATGTGCATGTAACGCTATCACATTTAGTGCAACTGAAGGTCACGTGACGAGTGTTTTATATAGACATACAAAAACGCTTTTGAAATAGAGCTGAGCGGTGGACATAATGTTGTATTGCTGCATCAAGAGTCTGGCTTAAAGAGACTTTAACATTCAAGTCTACTGACAAGTTCTTTCTGTAGACACGGTGTAGACCTAATTCTCCCAGGAAACAAAATTAAAGCAATTTATCGCTGTAAAAGTTCTGTATTGTATTTGTCTTCTATATACAAAAAAGGAGTGTCACTTAAAATAAGTTGCACATTATTCATGTCTTGATTCTAATCTCTGGAACTAAACTCTCATATTGGAAGCGCCAAAGAGTACAAAAATAAATGTTACTAATTTTCTTGAGCGACGATAAATATCCTTCGACTGAAGTGCGTGCGTGTGTGTGTGTGTGGGTTTGTGTGTGTGTGTGTGTGTGTAGACATATTTCGTTAGCACGAATGTATGGCTGTATTTTTGCCATGTAGACATTTGCGGTTTCTTCGTACATTAATTGCGTTCTATCAGCTACACTGACAGTCAGAAATTATATTCGTCATGAAATTTATAACAAATGAACGTGGGGATATCCTGCCATTACTTCGGGATATTTCATCTTTCTGCGTCGAATCCGAATTCCATATATTAGAATACACACGATGTTTAGTCCTGTGTTTTGCTGTGCATTGTTTACGGTAATGAATCCTGGGTGCAACAGAAGGTGCAGGATTTCTCGCTCAGTTGATGTGGTTAATAATTTCTTATGAAGTACTCTGGTTCGTGACCTGGTGGTGAGAGCCGCATTGAAATTTGGGGGGGGGGAGGAATTTAGATAAGAGTTTTGTTCAGAAAATATGTTATCAGTGTGTACATGATGGGCTCATTGCGTTCAGCTCTAACAAGACTAGTTCACACTTCGTTGTGCTACTGTCGTACTGTTTTTCCACACAGTCTGCGATCTTCTCTGTTCCTTGTTGATAGAAAACCGTGACAACTGATCTCACCTCGCGATCATATTACTAAACTCGTGATTTCGCTTCACAGCTGGGAAGAGTGTATAAGCACTTTGTGGAGAATACCCCGATATAACCAAAATCATTGTAGTTTCGTTAGTTATTTATAAGCACTGTGCTGTTATGCAGCCTAGGTTGGTAGCTGATTATCGACGCTTCAGAACTGTCTAAGGCCCTATCTTCAGGGTCCGATAGGCTGTTCCGGAACGTCGGTAATCAGCTACCAACCTACGCGGCTTAGCAGCTGTCCATAATTGAGGGGGTCCCGACTACACGGCGGGCAAGGCCTGAAATCTCAAAGGCAATGTTAGTTTATTTTCTGGCCGTCCGTGTTACTTCAGGATAGGAAAGCAGAATATGTTTTGTCTCGTTGAGTAACCTAATTGTCAACTTCTTGAAGGGAGGTCTGCGGCGTCCTTGCGGGATTGTTAGGGGAGAGAGCCTGACAAGTGGTGCAAGTTAATGTGTAATGCGGTCACTCCTGTGGCCGAGTTTCTAATCACGTACCCCGCTCATCTAACCCCCCCCCCCCCCCCCCCCCCACAACCCCACACCCAAACACCTCACACCCCCACCCAAACACAACATCGCACCTCCCCCCACCCCCCCC
>Ga0123352_10017052_pt1 | contig 11582 bp, 11 predicted proteins | sample TergutLab28metaG_FD_89700 | JGI IMG/M metagenome (GOLD analysis project Ga0123352, IMG submission 89700) | Labiotermes labralis P1 segment gut microbial communities from Petit-Saut dam, French Guiana - Lab288 P1 | ecosystem: Host-associated > Arthropoda: Insects > Digestive system > Gut ...
AGTAGTTATAGAACCCAGGTGCAATTCATCAAGGTCTTTTGGTAAATTTGTTTTAGACAGGAGGAGGAAAGGAATTTTGATACTGGTGTATAATTCTGTGAGCAGTGAAAACTGAATCACTTGGTTTGTCACAAATGTGTAGTTGAATAGAAATTTCTTAATTTTATAAGGATAAGAATGTTTTTAAAAAAATTTTCACTCAGTATACAAAAAGAACTGTAACAGCTATTTATACAACACATGTAAAGTAGTGGCTGGTGCCTATGATGATAACATATTTACTCAAATGCAACATGAGGTTTTTTCCCCCTTGCATTTGGCACTTAAATATGTGAGGTAGTCTTAAATTTGAGTATGAAACACCAAAGTGGATTGCTCTGAACCAGGCCATACAGAGTCAAACCAAGACCTACACTGTGTAATAATGTGATATCTGCACTCTTCTGGGATATCATGTGGTATAGAGTCGTATTTCCTTACCACTGTTTTGGACAATATGTTGGCTTCATTTTCAAAGGGGGAAAATCCAAAAAACAGAAACAAAGCACGCCTGAAGTTGGCAAAATCTTCTTTTTGGGAGGAGGGGGACTCTGTCCATTACAAAATGTTTCAAAGAAGCATGATATATTGGAAGCTGGCTCTGTGTCTGTTTTCAGTCAAAAAGCACCGAAACGTATGTACCCTTAAACTAGGATATTCTCAATCAGTGCGCTCCATTGGAATAGTAACTTGTTGAGATATGCACCTGAGAACAAATCTAGGCGAAGGCAGTAACTGAAAAATGGCTATTGAGAAATTAAGAATTGAATACAAGGATTAAAACTAAAACCCGCCCCAACCTACTAATTAAAAACCATGAAAAAAAGCCATGGACTCAAACCGACCAGACCACCCAAAAAAAAAAACACACACACACACACGCGCGCACGCGCACATTCTTAATACAATCTGTGGAGAAGATTGTGAATCAGCATAGGTTCAAAGAAGTTTATAAACCAAGAAATATAAATGAGGAAGATGAAGCCACTGACTGTGATATGGAGACAGTGACACTGATTGCTAAAGGTAGACAGAATTTGACACGCTTTTTGTACTAAGTGTATGCGGTTAATAGTAAAATATTTTTCTTAGCAGATGTAGTATTTTTGGCGGTCATCTTGGATTATATTTGTTTTGCATTTGGGTAAATATGGTATCTCAAACAAAGAATTGCTACATTGTTGATAACTTGTTCAGTACAAAGAATTATAACAGAAAGGGAAATTTTCTGTAGGAAATTTACAGACATGCAATGAAATCTGTCTAAAACAGAACTTAGATTAAATTTAAGCCTGTTCATGTCAGCAAATTCCTCTGGTCCCAAGAAGGTAGAATTAAAACTACTGCAAAAATACCAACAAAAGTGGACACTGAAATAGGAAGAAAATTAACACGAAATAATTTTCAAAGGTGTGTGTTTCATATTATTAAAATTATACAGAACAGTAGTAAGATCTATAGTGACCTATGCATCAGAAACATGGGTGCTGAAAGAAAATATAATTCAGAAACTGCTAGTCTTTGAGAGGAAAATCTTAAGAGGAATATTTGTGCCTACGAAAGAAAATCAAACACGGAGGATTAAAAACGATGAAGAATTGGACAAATTGATAAAGCACGAAAATATAGTCAACTACATTAAAGCCCAGAGACTAAGTTGGTTTGGTCCTATACAAAGAATGCCTGAAGCCAGGGCAGCTAAGAAGATATTTAAATGGAATCCCTTAACCATGAGACAAAGAGGAAGACCCAATATAGATGAGAGGACAACATACAGGACCTTGGTCAAATGAAGATCAAAAATTGGTTAACCTGTGTCCAGGATAGAGCAAAGTGGAAGGATGTTGTTGAGAAGGCCAAAACCTCCAATTAACGGAGGTTCAGCGCCTGAAGAAGAAGAAGTGTGTTTCATATTATACTTTCTGCTTCCTGGAATTTTATGCAAAATGTATGTTCATGTCACAGTTTGGAAACAGAAGCGACAAGTTTGACTGGAAAGGAGAAAAGTGTGTTATATAATTCACTGTACTACAAGAGTGTGGTTGAGTGGAACTGTGCTGATAACTGAATTGTGAGTTAGATTGTATACATCAGCTTTATACCATGAAATATTTTGATCTCGAGTAAATACCTTAAGAAAAGAGTACTTGTCAAGAAGAGAAAACTGTTCAGGTCCCAAAAGTTACTGTTATAAGCAGAATTTATTTTATACTGATTCTCTATTCTCGAGAATCGTATGGTGAAGTTTAACAATTTTGCAATTGAATTTCCCTGGGATGTGACATCGTGCAATTTGATGGGTAGATTCAGTATCAACATATCAGAAAAACCTTCGATTCCTTATCTAAAAAAACTTTGAAATCTGCACACTTGACATACACTATGTGTACAGTGCAATATTTGAGGTTCGCCACAGCAGTTTTTCCTCATGATTCAAGTCTTGTGGCATGTCAGTAACACAGTGTTACATCATAGCAAAATGCAGCCCCAGTTTGTAACTGAAACTTTCTTTGCAGGCCTGTCTTAATACCAGTTTTCTTCTTTCCCAGTTTTGCATTGAGCCACTGCACTATTCCAGTATCTGCCACACTGTGTTTATGCATTTGTTGCTGAAGCCCAGCAGTGTTAAAAAGGTGGAATAAATTCCTAGAATAAGGAGAAGTTGCAGCTGGATGTACAGCAGAAGAAAATAAAGGGAAAGTTGCTATTATAGAAGGAAATGTAACAAGTGCAGATAATGCAAGGAATGGCAGTGTTTTGAGTACAGATACAGATTTTGAGTTGGCTGAAAAGAGAAATGAAGATAATGTTGACACACTTATGGAGGTAAAGTGTGAATTTGAAGTGGACAAGTCAGAAGACATCAGTGCTAAGTGCAGCAGTAACATTGTAGTAGAAAGTGGTAGTTGTGCAGCAAAGAGTGATGATGTAGAAGTTGACGGAAATGAATATGATGGGAATGGCTGTGGTAACAGGATGGTGGAAAATGGGTAATTGGCTACAACTGACATTACAACAAAACTTAGTGGACAGCTTTGTATAAACCTTTCTCTTAAGATCTGTGATGCTTAAAAGCTTGTTGATTCCTTTAATTTTCATATGCACTTCTTTACAGAAAAGAAGGTACCAAACCTGGAAGTTTTATTTATATTCTTCACTTTAATGTAAAGGGTATGTACATTATGTACGAGGGGGGGGCCAAAAATAATGAGAATTTTTTAATGGAGGGGAGAGGGGCGGTACTTCTGTCTGCTCCCGCTTGGTGTGTGTACATGACTGCCCTCCGCATCAGTTGGCCAAGCGGCGTCCTTGAAAGGTCTATAGGGTCCGTGTGATTTTTTCTTGAGCCTCTGTCATTGTTTTTGTTGATTTTTCGATGGCAGACTTAAAAGAACAGCGTGTTTGCATCCAGTTTTGTTTCCTTTTGGGGTAAACAGCAGCAGAAACTGTCACAATGCTTCAAGAGGCTTTTAAAGAAGAAGCTTTGAGCCAGGCAAGGGTTTACAAATGGTTTTCTCGGTTCAAACGTGGTGACATGTCCCTTGAAGACCAACCACGATCTGGTCGTCCTTCAACAAGCAGAACTGACGAAAACATTCAAAAAGATCGTGATGCAGTAATGTTTGATCGTCATCGAACAATCGACGAGTTGGAAGCATTGGCTGGAATTTCATGGAGCTCATGTCAACGAATTTTAACAGAAGAACTTCACATGAAACGAGTTGCTGCGAAATTTGTTCCTTGCTTGCTCTCGGAGGATCCGAGAGCAAGTTGTTTGGATGTGTGCCGTGAAAAGAAAGATCAACTGAAAACTAATCCAGACTTTTTGTCCAAAATGATCACAGGAGATGAATCATGGTGTTGCGGGTACGACCCAGAGACAAAGCAACAATCAAGTTAATGGAAAAGTGCATCATCTCTGAGACCAAAAAGGCGAGGCAAGTCAAATAAAATGTGAAAACCATGTTGATCTGATTCTTTGACATCGAAGGGCTTGTCCACTTTGAATTCGTACCACAAGGTCAGACTGTTAACCAGAAGTTTTTTACCTTGAAGTGCTCAAGCGATTGCGTGATGCTGTGCGAAGAAAACACCCCAAATTGTGGCGGTCAGGTGAGTGGCTTCTGCATCATGACATTGTTCCCGCCCACACAGCATTGAGTGTGCTGCAGTTTCTTACGAAAAATGGGATGACAACGGCTTCGCACCCTCCTACTCCCCGGACCTGGCACCCTGCAATTTTTTTCCTGTTTCCAAGAATGAAGAGGAACCTTAAAGGAAAGTGTTTTCAGAATGTAGAGGAGGTGAGGGAGAAAATGACAGAGGCACTGAAGGCTATCACTTTGCAAGAGTTCCAGAACTGTTTTGAACAATGGAAAAAGCGGTGGGATAAGTGTATTGATTCACAAAGAGAGTATTTTGAGGGTGATTGAATTTTAAAAATGTTCAGAGAAATATACGATTTAAAAAAAAATTCTCGTTATTTTGTGGGTCCCCCCCTCGTAATAGTTTTTGGATTTATACCTACCGCATAACTAAAATCACTCTCCTGAGATTCATTTTACAGTAACAATACAAACAAACGCTGTTCTAGGAACACGCACTTTTTTGTATACTTTCATTTATGAAAGGTACAAATGAATAATTTGTGGGCTGGGTAGCTCAGTTGGTATAGTGACTGACTATGGTCTGTACAGTCTGGGATTGAATCCCAGTGGGGATGGGATTTTCCGCCCATCCAGACTGGCCCTGGGGCCCACCCAACCTCCTGTAAAATGGGTACCTGGTCTTACCTGGGGGTAAAATGCAACCGGGGTGTGCTGCTGACCGCTCACCTCCTTCTAGTGCCTCGGTCATGGAAGAGTAGAGCTATACCTCTACCCAACCTCTGGGCCACACCAGGCCTGTAACAAGATCACTTTACCTCTACCTTTTACAAATGAATAAGTTGTACTCTTCTACAAATTTTACTGGTATCAAATGGTTGGGAGGCCGAAATAGCATGGGGAATATGAGCATGCATACAAATGTTTAGTCAGAAAATCTCAAGGGAAGACACCACTTGCAAGACTTGTCATGAATGGTATAACATTAACATGTAAATTGAATATTAGGGTATTAACAAGTTGACAGAGTCATGTTAGGTTGGTTTATATAGTGACTAGGTAGCAGCAATATACTTTACTATACTGAATATTGAGACTAGTTCTGGGTCCCATCAGGCATCCTATTTAATGGGTACTGGATGTTCTTTTTCACCAGTAGCATAGTGGCCAGGATGCGAAGTTGACACTTTACACCTAATGTTGAAGTTAAAAAGTTCCACCTCCACACCCTTATATCAGAACAGCTTTACCTTTACTTTTTTTCAGGAGCAGACTGGGTTTACCCTTGGGCACTGGAATTTAGTGCCCATTTCTGCGAAAGAGTGGAGATTCAAATGGCTATGCATGTTTTTTACTAAAGACATAGGTGGCCTTTGGTTTCCTCAGGATCACACTGCATGGTAACTAAAGTTGTCTTTAGGCACCAAGAACTTAGTGACTAGGATAGGATTTATTGCTGCCTGATTTGAATAATAAACCTTTCATTTCCATAAAAGACAGGATTTCCTTGATCAGCTAAGTAGTTACCAATTTCACAAGAAGTGCCCTGCTCTGTTGGGTTTATTTGTTAAATAAACACTGGAATGTTACCTTAAAGTGGACCATTGCATCTGATGATGATGATGTCCTACGTGATCTTTCTATGTGTGTATTGTGCAGCAGTAAGTACTGTGTACTGGATTTTTTTTGTTTGTTTTACTTCCCCCACACACTCCCCCCTCTTGCATGTGCATTGAAGGGAAGATGCTAAACACTTTTGGAAGTCCATTTCTGTTTGGCATGCTCTAATGTTGCTCCAGGTTTCAATAAATGTCTGTGGATTTTTTTTCCTTCCATTTTTACATACATCATTAAAAAACAGACATTCTTTAGAGTCTTTAGTCCTTTGTTTCTGATGTGGATATTAATCAAGGGAAACTGAGCAGAGATCCCACAATTGCAAGTGTGTTGATCATGTGAGGGGACCTAAAGAGACTGGGATAGCATAATCAGTATAGAGACTAGGCTGTTGGCTGCACAGCTTGAGGAATCATTACACTCTGACAGGGAAGGAGATTGTCTTTATTTCATTGTGTTGAGACCAGTTATGGAGCCAACCAGCTGAGGCATTAACCTGATCGTTCTCCTCCATCTGGTGGCAAGGTTAAGGTTGAGTACAGCTGTTCCTACACTCCCCCAGTATGTGTTCATGGCATGTAAAGGGACTATTCTAGAGGAGAACTTGCAGGCCAGTCTGGCTGAGATCATACATGTTTCATTCACCCCAGGAAGAGGTTCAGCATGAACCACTGTCAACACCAGTCATACAGTTGTTATTGTTTTTCTTTATATTGTGATGTAATAATTGTTGCATTTCTTAAAACTCTGTTATGACCATGTTACGCAGTATGAATTATTGTGCAGTTTATATAGTGGTGATATGCAACTGATTAATAGGGTTCCTACCAAGGAAATGAAGTAACAGCCACTGTATATGTCTGGCAGTAGAACCCTGATCTACACAAATGCTGAAACAACCAGTTCTTAATTATGACTTCATGTTGACTGGTAGATGAGTGCTTCCACTTTCTGAGTATGACAAGTGATATGGGTTGGGAAAGCAGTATGTAATGTAGAGAAGGGACATTTTTGACTGGAGTTGTAAGGGGTCAAATTGTAGCTACTGCCCTAGAGAGGCTGCTTTGTCAAGGGGGTTAAAGGAAGTATATAAATTGGAAAATAGGTGAAAGAAAGTAGGGGGGAATTTAGGATGATTGGGGGGGGAGGGAAGACAGGAAATTGGCATGTAGGGTGAAGATAATGAGTAAGAAGAAGAGTTTTGAAGATGAAATTGGTAGAACCTGTAGAATGTATGGTTGAGGTGTAAGCTAGAGTCAGCTGGCTCTGGATGATGTCTTAGTGGTGACTGCAATAAAGCAGGTTCCATAAAATGCAGAGCATTTTATGACAGTTAAATGACTCGTGTTCTCAGGTCGGTGCAATTGAAGATGTGCCGTAATAACACTATATTAGTATGACGCGCTTTAAAAATTATGGTTATAATTAAAAAAATATATAAGTTCAATCAATATTTAGCAGCAAATTAAAGGCGGACGTGTCCACTGAATAGCAAATTATGGTGGGATTTGTACATATTTCCGAACCTAGTTTTCATTTTCATTTAATGCCATGAAATTCCAGTTCAAAACTGATTTGGATCAGCGACTTTGTGCGACAGCCAGGAAACATTGAGAGCAATACACTTCGAAAACGGAAATGAAAAAAAAAGTACTGTATGTGGGCCATGGCGTACATTGCGCGACAGAACATTCTTTGCACAAGGGTCAAGGATCAACAAGTGCTTGCTTTCCGGGGAGTTTGGTTGAAATTCAGATTCGATGCACACAGAATTAATCGACTATACTTCTGCACACCTATACGCATGTTCGTTACCTTTTCGTTTTTTCTAGTATTAGAAGCAACCTGTATTTATTTTTCTTTCCCCACGTTCCGGTATCGATACTGCGTAATTTATTTCCGTGGTTCTAGGCATAGGAATTTTTCGAATATCATACCAAATCGTCACATAAATTGCCGTTTTTGTGAATCGCCAACAAGTACTACCGCAACACACAATGTTTAACGGGCGTTTATTAAACATTCTGCATACATGCGTCAAGCAGAACGACCGATGGCACCGCCGTATGGCCAACATATGTATTTTCTCACTCCTCAATTACCGTTCCTTCTAAGAAGAGTATACAGACTACAAGGAATGGTAATGGTGATTCTGTTACTTTTGAATGTTGTAAGATTCCAAGGTGAAAGAAAGAGACATTATACAGCTGCACAGTTGTACTTTTCTTGGGAGTTTTTTGACGGCAAGTTCTGTACAGTTGTGTCAATATGGCAGGGAATGTCGATATTAACATGCCAGGTATTAAAATTTTGTAGTGTTATTCGTGTGGTAATGTCTGTTTTCAATATTGTGTGTTAATGCACGATTAAGACCACTTCACCCCCATTATGTAAGTAACTTCTTGTCCCCCGACTTTGTATAACTTGTCCAACAAACGTGTTTCTTACAACGCAATTTCGGATCGGTTTTGAATTGTAAATCAGGGGCAACATGGCGGCGACTGTTTCTTCCGTCTTCCGTAGGTGGGCGCATGTGTGTTACCCCGTCGTTTTCTCTTGTCAATTGCTGTGCATGTATGCTGCTCGGCGTAACGAACTCGCGTTTGGTTGTTAGGGGCAATTGTTGGCCACTTGCTTTTTTTGTGTTTTTTTTGTCTGTTTTAACACGTGGTTCCTTTACCCAGCCTTTCCCCTTCAATGCTTTGCGTTTTTCCCGCCCCAGCTTTATACTATCCCATTTCGAAAGGGGCTGGCGTTAGGCTTGAGTTGTGTACGTTTTAGCGTTTAGTTGCTGTCAACTACATGAACTGCGGTTGATGTGCCGTGTGTGCGACAGGAAAGACGGAGGTTTTTCTGATATTCTCCATTGTGACATCCCTTCTGTTCAGTGTACTTTGATTACAGTTGGTGTGCTACTTTAAACGAAAGCGTAGTCTTGTGTGTAGTGCTATTCGCTACGTCATGACCGATCGGATTTCTGAAATTATAGCGAGCTACCAGTGTCGCATCATGGACATGCCGTACGTTCCCGCGACGTCGTACGGGCGCTCGTCGCACGGTCGCAACGGTATTGCTACAAAATTCTTCTTGACTTTACTGTTCAGTGACAAGGCGTTGAGTTTGCAGTTTCTGAAAGACGTAGGTCTCCTTCCCGCGAAATTGAAGTGTCCTACGTGCGGACATGATATGTCCTGGTGCGCTGACCTTAACCGCAAGGATGGTTACAGATATCGATGTCGCAGGAGGACATCTGCTTCCGGATGCTCTGTTTCCATGTCGATCAGGCACGGTTCCTGGTTTCAGCACAGTAACCTCACTTTGGCGGAGGTTATGTTCCTGACATACGACATCGTTCGCCGTGTGTCTGCCAACGCTATCCAACGAGAACATCAGTTCAGCTCCTCAACTATCGCTGACTGGGGCCAATACTGCAAAGAGGTCATGTTGGAATACGTGAAGGGCAGCTCTCAGAGGATCGGCGGTCCTAACAAGACCGTCGAAATCGATGAGAGCAAGTTCGGTCGGCGCAAACATGGTAAGGGTGAGCAATGGGTGTTTGGCGGTGTGGAGCGGGAGTCGGGCAAAACCTTTCTCGTTCCTGTTCAGGATAGAACAGCTGACACCCTGATGGCTGTTATCAGTGACTGGATCGAACCGGGCACTACAGTCATCAGCGATTGCTCGGTGGCATACCGCGGTCTAGAGGCACATGGGTACACCCACGAGACAGTACACCGTACCATTGGTTTCGTCGATCAGCAGACAGGCGCTCATATTAACACCATACAAAGCACGTGGCGCCATGTGAAAGCATACTTAAATGCATACAACAGGAAGAAGGACTACATTTATGATCTTGCCCAGTACATGTTCACAGCGCAATGTAGAGCCGAAAGCATGGATGAGTTCACAAAATTTATCCACATTGTCTCGAACAGGGATTGGAGCTACTCACCCTCCCACAATGACACTGCTGCTGCCACATGACTCCATGCTGTTGAAAAATGAACATTGCCGTCTTTCTATCGTGCAACTCATTCCTCCTCACAGGTAATCTACATGGTCGTTTACGTGCAAGCACCATGTTGTCCCACATTCTAAAACAATAGGTCAGTATAGTGACCGGGTTGTGGGTTGAATATCCGGGGTTCAAATCTCGGCAGTGACGAGATTTTATCTTTCCCGAAAGGTCCAGAACAATACTGGAGCCTGTCCACCCCTCTTTGCAAGGGGTACATGGGGCTCTTTCTCCAGGGGTAAAGTCCTCACATGCGGCTGACCACCCACCTCAGTCAAATGTCAAGGTTTAGATTGAATTGGGCTATATCCCCGCTTCCCCTGTATGCCTGTATGGCACGTACAGGAAGAATTTCACTATTTTTTAACTTTCTATCTTGCTTTTGGTATAAGTCATATTATCATACTTCTTGTTTTAGATTTGGTTACTGGCATGTGAGTATAAGAAAGTAATTTTGTCGTTCATCATAAACAAAATAAGTCAGCTGAATTCTTTTAATGTTTGTTTTAGAAACAGGAGCTGTATTCACATTCGGACGTAGCCGATTTGCTGACAACGTGCCAAGTTATTTTTATATTCGAAATGATCCTGTTTTGGAAGTTGCTTGTGGAGATGAATACACAGCTGTTATCTGTCGTAAGTAGTACACCTATTGATCATTAAAATGTTGTGTAACTGGAGTGGTACATTTGTCTTTAATAGCTGAAGATATTACCATATCCCCAAATTAGAGTTGTTGAGAAACTGAAAGTTGCTGAGCTATTCTGGAAATGTCTTGAGATGGATCTTGTGTTTGGCAGAGCCTACTACTTTTAAGGCAGTCTAATCACAATAAAATTTGAAAGGGTGCAGAAAAAATTCGGACCCCAAATATTACAACAAGGTGATTAAACAATTAAAATCAAAGGTCAGAAAAGAATATAATAGAAGAAAATTAGGAGTACACTGTACGGAGAAACTGAAACAACTATCCAAGCAGCTACTTGTGGTGAAGAAATCGGCACAGGAGGCATACTTAAAATCAGTACTAAGCAAAGAGGGTAAATGCTGGTCTGATTTCTACAAATACGTAAAAAGGCATAAAGGAAATAAGGAAAATATTCCCGCCATCAAGGACTATAACAGACGGATTATTACAGACGCGATAGAAAAGGCCAATACATTTAACTCCTATTATTCGACAGTATTCAGCAGCGAGGGCAATATTCTTCTTATACAGGGTGAAAACACAGGCAATCCATTCACCACCAATATTAAAACAATGAGGAGAAGGGTTAAAGTGATAGGGAAAAAAAATCAGTAGGACCAGACCAGGTCTCTGGAGAAATTCTTAAACTGGTTGGGGAAGCCATCATTCCATACCTTGCATGACTACTAGACATAACAATGAATAATGGTACACTGCCAGGTGACTGGAAGACAGCCATGGTGATTCCTATTCACAAGAGGGGCGATCGATCATTAGTCACGAATTATAGACCAGTTAGTTTAACCTCGGTAGTTTGCAAACAAATGGAACACGTTATAACTTCATATCTAAGGCAAGTGTGGGTTAAGAAAGATTGGATGTACGAGGGTCAACATGGATTCAGACCGGGATATTCATGCGAAAGTCAAGTAATTGCGGTATGCCAGGACATTGCGGACTCTGTGGATAACAGAGACAAGATTGATGCTATTATAATCTTTATGTGCGTCATCCCCGTTGTGTGATATACAATTAGTATGGCAATATATGTGCGTGGCACTTACCGTCAAACACAACTATTTTATTGGTTAATTATTGTAAGGTTTACAACAAC
>Ga0123352_10017053_pt1 | contig 11581 bp, 7 predicted proteins | sample TergutLab28metaG_FD_89700 | JGI IMG/M metagenome (GOLD analysis project Ga0123352, IMG submission 89700) | Labiotermes labralis P1 segment gut microbial communities from Petit-Saut dam, French Guiana - Lab288 P1 | ecosystem: Host-associated > Arthropoda: Insects > Digestive system > Gut ...
AACCGGTTAGCTTTTCAAGAAGGTCTCTGCTCCATGGACTAAGTAAGGAAGTAAGTATATAGTTACAGATACGTAGGCCAGATGGTAATGTCTGCCGAAAAATCTGTTATTTGCTAAAAGCGCCTATTAGCTCTGTCATGTCCGTCAATCCGTCCGTCGTTCTGTCCGCATGTAAAAGCGCGGCTGCCATTGGATGAGTTTCCTTAAGACTTGATATTGGGGACTTATGAAAATCTGTTGAAAGAATCCAAACTTGGTTAAAACGGGTAAAATCTATCGGATAATTTACATTAAGACTTAGGTCTATTTCATTGTTACCGATGACTTTCAATCGCCAAAAAGTGTTATCTTCAAGTGACATGGTATCAGGCTGTTAGGATAACCGAGGAGATATAAACCTTACGCGAACGCGCCACTGTTGCGTTATACGCACATACATCACCTGTCTTATTATGAAATGGTTTAGAGATACCTTGGGAGGGTCGATATTGTTACCCGCTCCTTTGCCGACAAAATTACATGCACGTAGGTAGTACCATGTGCTATTTTATCGAGTCAACTTTCAAGAAATTTTCAAATTTCTGGCTCCGATGTTGAATGCAATCGTGATATCACGGTAGTTACCAAGGGCCCCACTTTTATCGAAATGGATCAGTAGGAAGGTTATGTGTGGAAACCGTAGCTATAGATAAAGCTAACAGATTTTATGGAAATTTCAGCTGAATTTTTGCAAGATTTTACTGTGTCTGTGTTGAATGTGTAATGAAGTAATGAGTTCCAACATGAATGTCTGTAGAAGCCATTTCTTGTTGGCGGCAGTGTGGACTTGGGCCTGAATGAAAAAGTGTAGGAGAACTTCTAAGTTGTTTTAAAATTTTAAGGCTCCAAAGCATTATAAAATCAATGACTCGTTAGTGATAATGACAGTTGAGTTTATCGGTTTCAGATAGTTTTCAAACACCCGACACCTTCTAGGGTTAGCATTCGTTTATGACATAAAGCAGATATTGATCTTCTTCAAGTTTCTCCTACACTGCCATTAATTTTTTCCTGAAGTAACGCTGAACGTCTTAGCAAAAAATTGATGTGAACGGAAGAAAACGCCCTTAGCCGGTTATTAATTAATTCCAGCGGTGTATTTAATAGTAGCATTGCCTTGGTAGTTAAGTAGAAAATTGTCATCAAGTTCATTACCATTAGTCATATATTTTATAGCTGGTGTTATTTAAATTATTTGTGGCAGTGTGGTTTTCAGCTGCCCCAACTGTGTGACCACTGGTTTGAATTCTGTTCTGGTGACTGGTATTTTTACGTGATATTCTCTACCTAACTTTGACGACGTACTCCTTGCAAGGGACTGGCAGTCCGTTCAATAAATCGGCAGAATTCTTTGTGTCTAACCCGATCCCGATGGCCGCGCTGTCTAATGCCTAGATTTTCGCGGCTTTTTTGCTTAGATTTCGGGTTCGATTCCCGCTGGTGGTAGGCATATTTTGTCTCTTCTGAGTTTTGTGTGTTTCCAGGTAGAATTCTCTACGAAGGGCCGATCATTCGCTCAGAGGATTCCCACCGTGTGTTCTGTTTCTGTTTGTGATCTTCAAACCTGAAACATGAGGCGGCTTAGGCCCGAGTTTGGCTGTAGCACCAGAGAAAAAAGAAAGTATAGTGTCGAAAATTAACTAATTCTTAATATTTTGTGAGCTGAAATCCGTAATATTTGTCAGTAACTTCATTATGCTGCATATTAACAGCATTACAGTGATAGTGGTATTAGTAATAATACCAATACTAGTAATATTATTAAATTGTAGTGCGTAAAGTAAGGAAATTCTAAACATTATTGTTTGGGAAATCTGAAGTGAAGAGAAAGCTTTGTAACTCAAGGCGTAAATGAAAGAACAATATCCAAGTGCGTCTGGGAGAAAATATGTAACGCATCAAGTGTCTTGAAATAAGTGAAGGATAACTTCTTAACAAATAAAGCAGCTTCAGCCGCCAACAATTCAATTTTTTTCCTCCGCAAGAATGAGTTTCTTTAAAAGTTCCTTTCACCAAATGCTGCAGTACGCAACTTTATTTCCAGACCAACCTGACCGGTTGAGTATATCAATAATAGTCCTTGTGTATTGCGAGACAAGCGACAGACCGCGTTACAAGGTCCACTACAAATATTTAAACTCATGGGTCTGCAGTGGGTGGTGTTGCTTTTCTGGCGACCATCTGTATGACAAGTGACGAATAATTCAAGTACTCTCATGCGACAACGTTCATACATTTTCATAAATTGTGTTCGTATTCCTGGTACCTGATTTTGTTCGTGACAACTGAATAACCAGAATTGCAGCAGGATTTTAACGATACGTCTGCTGAGCAACCAAGTAGACTGGATCTCCTTCAGCAGGGCGGGAAAGCAGCGTCTCCCACACGTTTGTTGCACTTGCATCGGAAGGGTGCAGTGGCATTGGAAAGTGTATCTGCTGCGTCACTTCACGGACCTCCGAAACAAATCAGACAGGGTGTGCAAAAAGTACATGCTCAAGGCTGCAATACAAATGGACAACTTCTTTGTACTGAACCGTCGCTTTTTGTACGTATAACTTTCAATACGTTGTTCAAAGTAGTGGATTTTGTAAAGAAAGGAGTTTTGATCTGCCAATGCTAAGAATTCCTATAAACTGTACAGCAAGAACTGGATAGTACAGGCTACATCTGAAGTGTTAACCACTGTGAGGGGTTAATTCTAAACGTGAGTAACTTGCATTTGCCTCGAACAACGGCGGCCAAGTTTATGAAGATACTTAAGCATTGCTTCTGTCATCATATGAGGCAATGCAGACGAAATGTTAAAGCGAGAAAGAAGTCTACACTCGTTCTCATTTTGTCTTCGTTCTTTAAATCAGCACTTTTGTGTAGACTAGTTTTAATTTACCTCATCCTAATGTAGGGTGGTCGATAGTTCACAGGTTATATGAATCTCAGTATTTAACCAACTTGATGCACAGAATTTGTTTCACAATAAGTTTTATTTCATGCCTCTACATGTTTCGAGCACATGTGCTCATCATCAGGAGGTCAAAATTGCATTACACAGCCTATAGGTGTGATGATAACCACAGGCTGTGTAATGCAATTTTGACCTCCTGGTGATGAGCACATGTGCTCGAAACATGTAGAGGCATTAAATAAAACTTATTGTGAAACAAATTTTGTGCATCAAGTTGGTTAAATACTGAGATAAATATACTAAGATGCACGGTCAGCAAAACGTTAAAAAAAGTTATATGAAGTTTGTCAATGACGTACAGGGACACGGAGAATGCAACTTGCGCTAGAATTGCAGTCAAAAATGGGTGGTTTCTTTAAGGATAATTTTGAGCTACAGACCTTAAATAGCAATAAACTGAAGCGTTATTTAGAACGATAAAGGAGACCAGTAAACGTGGTCTGTTAATGAATTGTGAGTCAGTTGATACGTTCATTGCGTCACAAATAATTCTGCTGTAATGACCTTTGAAATTATTAAAAACCTCAGGAGTTTATTCATCCTCACCGTGTGAGAAGGGGTGTTAAACAGTTCAGTTAAGTCTCAGTTTCGTTTCACTCTATGCGCCTTAACGTAGAGTCTTCATACCGGTTTTTTTTTCGTAGTGTAACGGAAATATCTTCGGAGGAAATGCTTCATTTTACCGAAGTTTAAATATTCGTGATGGCATTCTAGCTTGATATGAAAATGACGAAAACTTGAGAGTAGAATTAAATGTAAATGTAAATGCAGTTCCTTCTTGAATTGCAACGATGTCGTAGAAAACTAATTTGCTTTGAATAAAATATTACATTTGAATTTTGCATAATTATCAGTTTGTCACTGGTAATTTTCTGTATTGTTCTTCAACCATTTAAACACTAAAATTAACCTGAAATATATATCAAGATTCAGTCCGTACCGCGCAGTAAACACACCGTTTCGGTTATAAAAACCAGCCAGTTAATGTTGTATAAGGAAATAATCGTTGTTTGTTCTCAGATCCGTACAAGACACGTAAACACACTTTGTGGCCAGAACGTAGAATTAGTGACTGTTAAACCAGGTGGTACATATAATATACACTGGGCATTAACGGGTTAATGAACGCGTTTGATATCCATATTTAAACTTTAAAAACAAGTTTTCGTAGGTCATATTTTACAGGTGTGTGAGGGGAGCGGTCACATGATTTTATTCATTCTTAGCCTCGGCACTAGATGGAGATGTGTGGACAGGACAGGAAATTTTCTCTTAGACACTTCATTCCATAGAACATGAGCTGGTGTTCCTTCACCCGTGCCACAGCTGAAGTACGGTCAGCCTGTACACCCTTCTCCTTCCAGTACCTTGCACCCTGTAGCATGGTGCGTAGGCCTAATTAAGCAGAACGATATGTTCTTATGGTGTCTGCCCAATCAATTAAACACAAAAGACGTAATCATGAGGTTCGTCATCCGCGTTGTGTTCTATGAAATAACTAATGTACAGTGTGTGTACTCTCCTAATACAACTATATTTATTGTTAGAATATATAGCATTTTCTACATAAGGTACAACTACATGTTTCGACGCTTGATAATGTCCATCTTCAGGTTGAACATGAAATACTTATTAAGCAGTAGTTGTACCTTATGTAGAAAATACAGTATATTCTACCAATAAATATAGTTGTGTTAGACGAGTACACACACACTCTACATTAGTTACACAAAAGAAATTTTACTTTTTACAAGGGTGAGCCAAATGAAAACCTTAAATATTGTAATAAATTGTGTGTTAATTTTTAAGGTTTTCAGTTGGGTCTCCCTCGTACATTTCTTTAATTTCTTTAATAAATGTGACAATTATTATGTACTTTAGGTAATATGACAGATATTTTAGCAATAATATTCAGTTCGTTTATTTATTCACACGCTAATATTTTTACAAAACAGTATTAAATGAAACCGAATTACAGGCAATTGAACTGCAAGATACAGGAAGGCTTGGAGTACTAGCAAGCTATCTTAGATATGCTGTTTGTATACAGAATGCTGGCTGTAGAATTCCGTGTTAGGCATTCTGTTGTCCAGGTGCTGTTTGCCCTGAGCAAAGTTGTGATTACTGGCAAGAGGCCCGAACAAGCAGGCTGGTTTGAAAATCGAAGGGGTCTAATTTGAAAAATAAGCGCCGGCCCTACACGTTTGCATTATGTCTATATAGCTAGCGGAGGTTTTATGTACGCAGGTCTCGGCTAGTTCACTGCTTGCTGCTTACGCCGCGCTTACACAGAGTCAAATAATGAAAACTCTGTTTATGTAGGTGTGTGTATATTTACTTATTTATATATATATATATATATTTATTTATACATACATACGTAAGTGTGTGTGTGTGTGTGTGTGTGTGCGTGGGTGGGTGCGCGCGGGCGCACTCATGTCGAGTAAGTTTCAGTCTGTTTTGAATTCTGATATTACTCGATTTAAAGCTTGGCCAGGAATTTCTGACTAAGGTATAGCGTGTTGTCACAGTTTCACTAGAAAAACATAAGTAAAATAAATCGTACATATATTAGGCCGCTAGCGTTTCCTTCCAAATCCTTTTCAGCACATCGTTCGCCTCATACTACTATACAATTGAACTTCTGTTGCCATAAAACGCGGAACTAATGGCTTTTGAAGAAGGATTCTTCTCCACGGATTTGGTTGATTGGTTGTTTGATTAATTGGTTGCTTTGTTGGTTGGTTTAGTAGTGGCTTCGTAGTTAGTGACGCTAGATGATGATTTGTGTAATTGTCGTCTTACATACATACACACACACGCACACACATACACTTCATCATTCGAACAAAACTTGTTGAGGAATTAAAGTTCTGAGACTTCATTTAATTAAGTCATTTTACATTGCCCGCCACTCTGTCTCTTAACGGAAGCGCTGTAATGTCACACCATTACACTGCTGTATAAAATCATCCGTTGCTATGGATATAACGAATTAATGTCAACATTTTATTCTTCATCAGTGGCTCCGATTAATTGCGACAAACAGGAAAGAGAGAAGAAGACTAATCAATCAAGAACGGTAAAGTCGTGTATCGCAGCTCTGCAGGCACGTCACGGTCTGCTGACGTCTCTAATGGAATGTACTACAGTTGAGTGGAATTTTAATCAGAGCTACATTTATCAGTGTCCTTTGGCCTTTCATGTTCTGAAGGCCTCAGTTGTGCTGTTTGTGCTTTATTGTGACCAGGACGAATGGCGAGGTGTCGGAGGATTGCCACTGGTCGACATGTCTTGGTTTACAGTGCATATAAAGGGGCATATGTACAGGTTGCAGAGTGCAGGTGATAAATATTCACCACAACCATCACGAGACGAATGAGGAAATGGTTATGCAAAACTTAATAAGTTGTATCCCATGAAACACATTGCCGACTGGAGGACCCTATTTCCTTCAACTTCAGTGTCAGTCAGTCCGAAAAACGAAATTTCGGAAGACTGTATTCTTCACGAATTCCGCAGGCATTACCGTAAATCTGACACGTTATCCATTAAATATTTTGGCAGTAAGGTGGAAATTTTGAAAACTTACGTTCACCGGCAGGAGCCCTTACACATGTTCAAATAAGTTAGTCACTCAGACGTAATTTAGATATTTTCCTATAGAAGTAATTCGACGGAAATTCGCGGGCGAGAGATTAACATTGCTGTGTTGTGTTTGGGAGGTCCCGCTTTCAAATCAGGAAATGGAGACACGCTAACGTAACCTGAAGTCACTGTGGTTGTCTTCATTTTCTGAAGAATCATTTCTGCGACAGTATTGACATTTTGCCAGGCCGCTTCTTTCCATATTATTTTTGTTATACGGCTAAATATAGACATTCAACGCTGTATTATCCGAGCTATTGAAAACTATTGAAAGAGAACGAAACAAATAATTAGAAAGGTGGTCGTATGTAGGTTTAATGGGATATAAAATATATTCCGTTTTGTGGTGCTGTCCGCACATGTTCTTGGAAGGATAATAAACCTGTGGAACGTAGCCTCACGACAATCCAAAGTCGGTGTTGCCACCCGAATATCAGTTAATTATTTTGTACTTGATTCAGAGCAAACCTGATTGCGAATAATATCAGTGTGACCTTGAGGTTTGTTGGCGTAGTGGTCTATTAACCTTTAGACGCCTAACGTCAACTATAGTTGACGTACCGCATCGCTAACCTCCAAAGTTGCATTTTATATATTTATTCAACAAATATAGATATCGAATATTTTAAACATGGTGTATACTCTCCGTTTGTTTCTCTTCAAAATTCAGTTTGTTTCATAATTCTAATGTATTTGGTTCTGCATTATTCACATTTTATATACAGGGTGTGCTCAAATAAAAAATAATAATTCCGGCGCCAAAAGGTTAAAGATGCCCCTTTAGTACGAGTATTTAGTAAGAACAGAAAAAAATTACGGAAATCCTGTTTACTTACTCACATGGACTGCTGTTACAGTCAGTGTGCGAAATTAAAGTGAGTTTATGTGAGGCGTGCTGTGTTAAATCGTTAACTATGAACATAAGTGCTTAAAAGCACATGGTTTTAATAACTAACTTCCTTCCTGATATCGCCTCCCAGTTCTGCCAGTGGTACAGTAAAGCTTGTACTCAGTATCTTAGGCTCTAGCTTCGGTTTACCATGAGGCCTGAAGTCTGCTGAAATGTTAAACCCTCTCGCAGGTAAATTCATGTAGTCGTCGATACTCTTACGATTCTTCTGGAAATACTTGACCATGAAGAAGAAAGTAGTATGTAAATCTTCGAAACACTGGCAAATTTTTACCAGACTTGGTGGCGTCGTATTCCAGAGAACCTGAAACTTCGTACTAAGAGTTGCTTGTGTTTTGGCAGAGTGTAATATTAGGCCTGCTTTTATGGAATGTCGACCGCCATGAACCCATGTCTTGTCAAATCCGGTGTGAAAGCTTATAAAATATATATTAAGTGTGACGTATTTTAGTAAAGTATTAAGTACTATGTGCAGCCATAAAATTTGTGCTGCAGTGGCATATACAGCCACTTAAAGGCTTTTAAAGACTACATCTTGCCTTGAAATAAATATTTTATGTGCTACTTGCACTGTACTGTGCTCTATAAAGAAGTACCACACAGAAGATGATAGTTTTGCACACTTTCTAGAAAGGAATCGAGGAAAAAATCTCTGTTTTGTACTATTTAATAATCAAAAGATAAAGGAGGGATTCTAACAGCCACGCAAACAAATGTTTCCAAAATAACCTCCGTGTTTCATAACTGTATTGGGATTAAGTACAAACTTGATGCAATGGGATTTTCAAAATATATTATGCCGTACGTATTTCATAATTAATTTTTAATTGTATGTAACCTTTTGAGTTGAATTTGGTAACTGCTTGTTTCGAAGCTGGAACGGGACACCGACTACTCAGACTAAAGTGTTTTCGCTAGTCTTGTCAGGTAAATGATCGGATAATAATTCAAATTGAGCTACGACGTCTTCCTCCTACATCGTTTGCTGTCGTATTTTCACCGTTGTATAATCATTCAGTCGTCTGTAGTCTGGAGTACCTGACAGCGTCGTTAAATAAACGTATAAACAAATATAATATGCATACTATTGGCTCTGTTAAGAACCTGATGGCTTATTTTATTAGCCCTGTAAAGAATATAAGGAGTGAAAATATTTTCTAGCCAATGCCCCCCGATTTAAGAAATAGCACTGCTTTTTGGAAGTTTCCCAGAATTCCTCCATTTGTAATTCTGGTAAGATCAACATGTAGATGAAAATGAGTGTGCTGCAGTGGTAGAATGACAGCTACAGGAGAAAACCAAATTACTTGGAGAAGAGAGTGTCCTAGCGAATCTCAGTTACTTTTGAAGATTCTGTTCCGACCTCGCGGGAACCATTCCCTGCCCTTAGAAAGGCCGATCTGTTCACTTCTTTTAGGGAAAACGTTTTTTGTTGTGGACATCTTACGAACCAAATGAATTGAGAAAGTGCGCAAAATGCAGCATTTCGTAATGTTTAATGTGGAAACTTTTATAGAGTTAAATAATACGACAGAAAGAGAGAGCGCGTCCGGCAGTTAAATGGGGACAAGCGGGAGTTAATTTGACTAATTTCATTGTGTGACTAGGACTTTTATGTTATGGAGGTCACTATTTTTGGGATTTACACCGACTACTGCAACAAATTATTTGAGATGTGTCTCAGACGCTTCAAGAAGATTTGTGTTTAACATTTCAACAGAATACATTGTAATCCCTCCATCACACCGGCCTACGTCTCGCAGTTCTTGAAAATACTTTACAAGGAACATCCTCGCTGGCGTATCAATCAATAAGATTCAGAAGAATTTCCAGTCACAACCAACTCACTTTCATAAATATGTTTTTTATACGGTGACTAGTTTCGGGCCCGAGATTGGACCATCATCGGGCCGTAATAATACAAGAAAGTGAATATATACAGAAGCTATAAACCATAATGGGGTAATGGGGGAGATTGCATAACGAGGATCTAAATGATCAGTACTCCTCACCCAATATTGTGCGGGCGATAAAATCGAGAAGAATGAGATGGGCTGGGCATGTGGCGCGTATGGGTAAGGAGAGGGTGGTGTATAGGATCTTGGTGGAGAAACCGGAGGGAAAGAGACCACTGGGGAGACCTAGGCGTAGATGGGTGGATAATATTAGGATGAATCTCCAGGAGGTGGGATGTGGGTATGTGGACTGGATTGGCCTGGCCCAGGATAGGGACAGGTGGCGGACGCTTATGAGTACGGTAATGACCCTTCGGGTTCCGTGAAATGCGGGGAATTTCTTGACTAGCTGCAAACCAGTTAGCTTCTCAAGAAGGACTCTGCACTTTGGAGTAAGTAAGTAAGAACCATAAAGCAGGTGGTGTCCTCTATTGCATCAAGGTACACTAAAAAGCATATGGCAAAAATGTAAGGCCAAAACAGTATAGAAAATTAAAAAGTCCCGCAGGGGTGTTAAAAGTAAACGTTTGTGTAAAACAGTTTTACAGTTGTTATTAATATAATTTCCAAGAAATTCAAAAGTAAATAAATCTTACGTCAACTGTGTTGATTCTCTATAAATAAATGAAGAAGTTAACAATATAATTTGTGTGGTGCACGACACTAGCCAGAATCTGTTGCTATTTCATAAATATAGGGTTAAGTTCATTGTGGAAGAATTATGCTGGAGAGGAAATAAACTTCTTGCAGATTCGTATATATATATATATATATAAACGACTTTCCAGTTTTAAGTTGCATTGAGGATAAGTGATAGGTAGAACGTAAACGGATATCTTACGCAGTTCTCGGGCTATCAGAGGATTCATTGCGTGTTTGCTACTGGTATGTTGCCTTTCATTCCCTGTTGGATTTCATATAGTCTTCACAGGTGACACAGAGGTGTGCCTTGTGTTTTAATAACTTTCATTATGTATCTTTCTTCACGTGTGTGGTAGCGAATAATTACTTTGTAATTCTAATGGTAAGTTTGAAAATTGTAATGATCATTATGCTGTTTACGTATAAAATATTTGACACTCCGTTACAATTCACTGCAGTGTATTGACTTTGAAGCCATTTTCATTAAATTCAGAGCATCACACTCTATACAAACGAAATAAAGGCGCAGATCAGAATCCAATACAAGTTCACATGGGTCTGTCTGACAGTCAGTCGTTCCGATACCTAGCATTTCGACGGGCTGGCTTATTGCAGCTGCGACAACCCTTGTCCGATGGACCCATGTTGAACTCCACAATCAGTAACTGCAATTTTTACGGCCCGTATTTAGAACGTACTGCGGCTTGTGGTTTTTTATGTAGCACAAAAATCAGAGAAGAGAAAAAATATACACATAGTGCTTGGCGGAATGCCTCGGTCCTTTACATGCACGGGACATTTTATAGTCTTTGAAAGTGGTTGATTTGCAATAAACAGTATTACCAGACACTTCATGTGGAGTTGAATTATGAAGTTGCGAACCATGTTAAGATGAAGCAGATTAGAAGCAGACGATAAACTTAGTGCGTGAAATGTAAGGAAATAGAAATAGAAGGAATGAAAATCGAAGAAGTAAACTCCGCCAAATATCTCGGAAAAATTATGAATGCGGACAACTTAATAGAAGAAGAAATAAAAGAAAGAATTGCAGCTGACAATAGATCCTTCTTTGCAAACAAAAAGATATTCCAAAGTAAACTAATAACTAGGAAAAACCAAAGAAAGGCTGTATCATACGGTAATCAGACCAGTAGTAGTATATGGATCCGAATGTTGGGTATTAACTGAAAACATTAAGCAGAAATTATTGGTATTCTAAAGGAGGTTATTGAGAAGAGTTTTTGGCCCAACGCAGAAAACAAATGGAGAATGGAGACAAAAAACAAATGAGGAGTTGGAAAACCTGATTAAAGACGAAAATATAGTAAGGCACATTAAAAGTAAGAGACTGAGTTGGGTGGGACATGTTGAAAGAATGCCTGATGAAAGAGTAGTTAAAAGCATTTATAAATGGAAACCACA
>Ga0123352_10017054_pt1 | contig 11581 bp, 13 predicted proteins | sample TergutLab28metaG_FD_89700 | JGI IMG/M metagenome (GOLD analysis project Ga0123352, IMG submission 89700) | Labiotermes labralis P1 segment gut microbial communities from Petit-Saut dam, French Guiana - Lab288 P1 | ecosystem: Host-associated > Arthropoda: Insects > Digestive system > Gut ...
CGCAAGCGTCATCGGTCGCGACGGGCGCTCATGCAAAAACTTAAACCCCGCGAAGGTCGCGGACGCCTCAAATAAACGCCTTCCGCTTTTGCCGATTGACATAAACCATGCCACTGATTTATCCGCGCCCAAGGGCGGGGAATCCCCCGCGTGCGGCTGGTTCAAAAGTTTGTGCGCCCGTAAAGACGGCTCGGTGTGGGCGGATGTCGAGTGGAACGACTTAGGGAAAGAAGCGCTGTCAGCAAAAAAGTACCGCTACCTTTCCCCGGTGTTCGACCATACCGCGCAGGGAGAAATAAACTGCATTCTCCGCGCCGCCTTAACCAATTCCCCCAATTTAGAATTGCCCGCTTTGAACAGCGAACAAGATAATCACGTTACGGAGGACAGAATGAAAAAGCAATTGTGCGCGCTTTTAGGAGCATCTGAAAGCGCAAGCGATGAAGATGTTATCGCCGCAGTAAAAGCGCTGAAAGAAAAACCCGCGCTGAACGCTGCTGGCGGCAACAGTACCGCACTGCAAGTAGAAAATCAAACCTTGCAGACCGCGCTGAACGCGGCGAACGAAAAAGTGGCGGCAGCCGAAAAGCAGCTTGCCGACCTGAACGCGGCAGCTTTCAAAAAGGAAGCGGAAAGCGTCATTGACGGCGCAATCGCCGCGGGGAAGTTTACCCCTGCAAGCCGCAAAGGGTTTGTCAGCCTGTGCGCCACGCAGGAAGGGCTTGCCTCGTTCAAGGAAATCGTAGAGGCAACCCCTGCGATTGTGAACGGCAAAGTGGAAACACCGCCGCCCCCGCCTGATACAAAAACCGCGCTCAACAGCGAGGAATCGGATTTCGCAAAATCAGCGGGCTACAGCGAAGAGCAGTGGAAGAAACTCAAGGAGGCAGGACAATGATCGTAAAAGAACAAACCTTACAAAACCTACGCACGCAGTTGCGCGGGGAGTTTAAGCTCCGCCTTGCGGAACTTGCAGCAGATTCGGTGTACAAAAAACTTGCAACCGAAATCCCCAGCACGACAGCAAGCAACAGCTACGGATGGCTGAGCGACTTCCCGCACATGAGGGAATGGGTCGGCGACCGTGTTATCAAAGACATCAAAGAGTCAGCCTACCAGCTTGTCAACCGGAAGTTTGAGTCAACTCTCGGAGTAAACCGCGAGGACATCGAGGATGACAACCTTGGAATGTACGGAGTTACATCCCGACTGCGCGCAGAAGAGGTAGACCGCTTCTTGAACACCGAGATCGCAGCCCTCCTTGCCGGCGGTTTCAAAGGTCTTTGCTATGACGGACAGCCCTTCTTTGATGACGAACACACAATCAAGGAAAACGCGGACGGTACGGGAAAGGACATTCTTCTTTCCAACATCGTGGGGACAGGAAAAGAAACTAATCCCGGCTGGTATCTGCTTTCACTGAACGGGAGCTTAAAGCCGCTTATTCTGCAGAACCGCACCCAGCCTGAAATGAGCGACATAACCGACACGAAAAATGACAGCGTCTTTATGAAAGACAAGTTCATGTTCGGCATCCGCTGGCGCGGCGAATTTGGCTATGGACTGTGGCAGCAAGCTGTCGGTTCCCGCCTTGAACTTACCGCTGCAAACTACGAAGCGGCGCGGCTGAAGATACAGACTTTCAAGAAAGACGGAAACACACCGCTTGGCGTAATTCCTACGCACCTTGTGGTCAGCCCGGAAAACGAAGCGGCGGCGCGCAAGATTCTTGAAATGCAGGTTCTTTCAGGCGGCGAATCAAACCCGAACTTTCACACAGCCGAGCTTATCGTAAACAACTATCTGTCCGCAGCGGCAGCGGTATAGGGGGAAACTATGGACAAAGAAAAACTTACACCTTGGATAGAAAAACTCACAAACGAGCCTGACGGCAAAAAGCGCAACGAGATCGTTGGCGAACTCTGCAAGGAGTTCGGCGTAAAAATCGGCGATGCGTGGAAAGCGCTCAAAGAAGCGGGGTTTGATCCCAAGGCCGCAAAGACCGCGCCTGAAAATGGCGGGGCTGGTGGAGCGGGAACAGACGAGACACCTCAAGCCGACAACAAAGGCACAGAGGCGGTAACGCTCAGGCACAAAACGCCGCACAAGCATTACCGCCGTGCCGGTGTTGTGCTTACAAAAGAAGCGCAAAGCTACCAGCTTACGCCCGAACAAATCGCCACGTTGAAAGATGATCCGTGGGTTGAGTTTAGCAAAGAAGGTAAAGCCGAATGAAGCCGATGCTTTCCGCAGAGCAATTTATTTCGCAGTGTTCACGCGACATGATTTTACCGTCTAATGATGACGGGGACGTTGACACTGTAAAAATAGAAACCGCCCTGCGGGGGGCATCGGGCGTTATCGTAGCGCGCTTGCCGTGGCTGTTAAACGCAAACGGCGAAATTGCCGAGCCAATACCCGCGCAATTTGCCGATGCGCTTTTGGCAATGTGTTTTGATTTTACTGTCTACCGTCTTACTGACGGCGTTTCAGGCAGTGAAAACGCTCGCAACAAGTACAACGACAACATGCGGCTTCTGGAAACCATCGACAAGGAATACAAAGGCGGATTATCCGGCCCTGATAATCAAAGCGCATTCATCGTCGAGCCAAACGAAAGCGAAGGCATCAGCGACAGGCGTTTCTGGAAAAAAGGCGGGCTGGTGTAATGCTCACCTTTGACTTGCGCGAGCTTGACGCAGTACGCAAACGCCGCATAGAAGCCGCCGCCCTCACGTATGAGGATCGCGGAAAACTGCTTGGCGCAATCGGTGTTGAAATTGAAACGCAAACACAAGATCGCTTTGACACAAAAATTGATCCTGACGGCAAGCAGTGGACACCGCTCGCAGAGGCGACCGAAAACTACTACCGCCGTGCAATGGCGCGCGGCGGGCTTTCAGGCGTTCCGCGCCCAACGCTGTTAGTGTCAGGCGATTTGCGCGACAGCATCGTAAGCCAAGTGCAAGGCGGCAACTGGAGCGTTGTGGCGGGCACGGTGCTAGAGTACGCGAACGTTCACCAGTACGGGTATAAAAATATTCCCGCACGCCCTTTTATTGGTCTCTCAACAAATGACGTGCAGGAAATTGACGAGATTATCGAGAAGTTTTTAGCGAGGACTTTCAAATGGTAGCGAACTTAGTTGACCTGCGCGATACAGCGGTGAACCACATAAAAAATACGTTCACTGAAAAAGGCTTTCACATAGCATCGCATCCAGGGCGCTTTACGGTAAGCGACATTAAAGAAGCGGCGCAGAGAACGCCTGCGATCCTAACTTCGATTTTACGCGCCCGCGAAAGCGATGACAGTGTTGAGTTCGCAAGTTTCATTTTGTACCGTGCGACAAATGTTGACAGGCTGTACAACGGCGCTCTATCAATCGCATCGAAATTGATTGCAACGCTGAAAACACTTGACCATAAATACAGTCTGAATATACCGGAAGAAATAAGTGCAGAGTGTTTATTTTCAGGGTCGCTTGAGCAGATAAACATTACGCTCTGGGCGGTCTCGTGGTCGTGGCATTTACAGCCGCATACGTTAGCGGGTGAATTAGGATCACTCGATGACTTGGATTTTTTTAACGGCTTTGACGCCGTTCACAATGTAGGAAGCTCCGCTGTCAATGACAGCGTGAATATACAAGCAGAATAGCAGGAGGAACAAATGGCAATTCCATTTACCCAAATACCGGCAAACCTTTTAGTGCCGGGTCAGTACGGCGAAATTGACAACTCGCTTGCCGGAGATGTAGGCGATATTAAAAAGGCGCTCATTATCGCGTACAAAACAACCGCCGGAAGTGCGGAGGCAGGCATCGCCACGCGCGTAGTAAGCGCCGACAAAGCCGCCGAGTGGTTCGGCGCTGGAAGCCCAGCCGCTAACTTAGCGCTCGCATTTCTTTCGGTAAACAAAACCGAAGAGCTTTTTATCCTGCCCGTGGCAGAACCTGAAGCGGGAAGCGCGTGGCAAAAAGAATTCCGCGTTACGGTAAAGAATGAGGTAAAAGGAGCGGTGAACATCACTGTAAACGGCAAAGCCATTCCCGCCGCCGCAATCGCTCTTACTGGTGTTGATGAAACAAATCGGGCAGAAGCTATCTGCGCTGCCATTGCTGCACGTATCAACAGCGAATTGTCGTTGCCGGTCGAAGCGGAAATACTTGCGAACGGCGCATTTGCAATACGCTCGGTTGTAAGGGGAACTGTTGGAAACGATAATACAATCGAGATTACAAGTGATGCAAACGGAGTTGTAATTACAGCAGTAAAAGAAACGAACGGGACGCACGTTGCAAGTATCGAGAAACTTTTGCAGGGTCTCGGCAGTGTGCAATACCACTACATCGTCTCTGACTTTTCTGACGCGGAAAATATAGCGGCTCTTGCAAACGAACTTGAAAGCCGCTACAGCGCGCTCAGACAAATCGGCGGGCGCGCGTTTGTAGCTCTTTCGGGTATTGCAGGAAGCGAGAGCGAAGCGGGCAGCGTCATTGCTCAGGCGCAAAAGGTCAATAGTCCGCACATCATTTTAATTCCGCGCCTTGAAAACCCGCAGCTTCCCGGCGAGTGGGCTTCCCGTTTTTGCGCGGCATCCTGTCGTATCCTCGCTGACGACCCAAGCGCAAATACTTACGATACGCAGGTGTCAGGGCTTACCTCACAAAGCGAAGTTGACTTTAATACACGCCAGCGCTTGCTTGAAGCGGGTGTCGTTACATGGCGGACTGATGCCGCTGGCAACGTGCTTATCGAGCGCCTTGTTACCAGCTATACCGAGAACACAGACGGCGGGCGCGACACTTCGTATCTGGACATTCAAGTTGTCGAAACGATTGAGGCTATCCGTGCGTACATCAATCAGACTGCCAAGAAAAAGTTCAAGACGTGGAAACTTTCAAGCACCAATGAAAACTTCGGCTCCGGTGCAAAGGTGATGTCGGCTGCAATTTGGCTGAGTTTCCTTGCGGAACTGTACGAGGAGATATTCATCAAAGAAAAATGCTGGTGTCAGGATTTTGAAGGATACAAAAAATCCGTCATTGTCGAAATCAAAGCGGGAAGCAAAACGCGCCTTGAGTACAAACACACGCCGAATCTTATCGGTCAGTTTTACATTGGTGCGGGACTTCATCAATTCAAATAGGGTAAGGAGAAAAATATGGCGGCAATACTTGAAAGTGTACATCGCGTCATTTCATCTAATTTAGGCGAACTGCCTTTGCAAAAAACAGGCAGCACCTTCCGACCGGCTGGGCAAGTGCGCGAAGTAAAAGAGGGCGCAGTGCCTGAAAATACCGGCTACACCGTGTCGCAGCAGTGCGCGGAATTAAGCCTGAAATTAAACGCAACAGGCAAATACGGCATTGAGGAGTTTACCTCGCAGGACGAGGACACACTCACCATTTTTACAACTGGCGGCAAGCAGTATTCGATGCCAAACGCATGGGCAAAAGAGCCTGGGACATTGGGCGCTGCCGAAATGGACATCGTGTTTCAAAGCGCGAAAAGTCCCCGCATTAAATAGGAGGCGGTAATATGAAAAAGATAAGTCCCTTTGCAGTAGAAACGGTGAAGCTGTACGTCCCGCTTAAGGGTAAAGAAATGACGGTAACGGAACTAAACTTCCGCCCGCCGACAACAAAGGACGCAATGGCAACTGACGGCTGCCAGGACAAAACAGTAGCAGCCGCTCTTGCGCTTATGGAGAGTATGACGGGTGTCTCAAAGTATCTTCTTGAACAATTAGTACCTGAAGATTTTGCAAATTGCTCGGTTATTCTTGCGCGGACAAATCTGCGCTATACAGGTCAAATCAATCTCTTTGAAGGCACTGAAACCGACAACCCTCTGGAAGCGGCGAACGATGTACAGCCGGAGAGTTCGCCGCAGGACTCCGCCGAATCGTAACGGAACTTTTGATGCTGATGCCCGCAATCGGTTTTGACCGCGTGATGGACTTTTATTTTCCTGAATTAAAGGCGTGGCATGATGAAGCAATAAAAGTCTACAACATAATGCACGGGGGAAAAAGTGGCTGACCTTAAAGCAAGCGTAGAACTGCACCTTAAAGATAAACTTTCCTCAGCAGTCAAAGGCGCTGCCGCAAACGTGCAAAGGTTCGGCAGTACCGCATCGCAAGTTGCACGTGTTTCAGGGCGGGCGTTTGATTCACTGGGTGCAAAGATTGGCGGGCTTGGTCTTGCCTTCGGCGCGTTTAACATTATCAAGTTCAACACCGATTACGAAGATAAGCTCATCCGCATGGGAACGGCAGCCGGAGCCACTGCCGCCGAAACAAACGCATTACGCCGCAAACTCTTGGCAGTGGCAGCGGACGCAAAGATTTCCGTTGACGGGCTTGTGTCGTTTGGCAACGCGCTTGCTGAAAATTCCATCGGCTTGGAAGAGATACGCGCTGCTGCTCCTCTTGCTGCATCAGCCATTCAAGGGCTTGGGATGTCTGGCGAAAATTTTGGCACGTTTTACAACGAGCTTGCAAACCGCGGCGCTTCCCTTGATGTCATCACCGAAAAGTTAAATAACATCACGGAAATGAACAGTAAAGCTAAGGGCGGGAATATAACGCAATTCGGAAACGACCTTGCTAAAATTTTGGAAGTATCAGGCGGCAAGGTCGACGATCTCGAAGATATTTACCGTGTTATTCTTACCCTCAATAACGGAGTATCTGATACCGAAGCAATTTCACGATACGAAAAAGCGATGCAGGAATTTGCATCAAATGATATACGCGATAAGGTGCGGAAAAACTTTGCTGGCTTTGACTTAAAAGATGCCGAAGGAAATGTAAAAAGTTTTAGCGAAATAGCAGACACCCTTATTACACAGCTCAACGATAGGAAGCTTAGCATAGATAGGCTTGATGGGATGGGGTTTAGCCAGCAAACAATTTTCGCACTAAAGACGTACAACAACCACTATCAAGACACCATCGATAAAGTGGGAGAACTTGGCGATACGCAGGATGCAGTAAGCCGCCGCGCTAGAAAAAATGCTGAATCAATAAAATCAAATCTTCAATCGCTGCAAACTTCATTAAATGCAATAGGCGGCGAAATACTCATGCGACCGTTGCAATGGATCGCAAAAGTTGCAAACGAGAATCCGCAGGGTCTTAAATTTGCGATATACGGGATTGGTACTGCACTCGTTGCGCTTTCTACAATGAAAGCATTCTCTACGGTGTTTAATTTTGTAACCCAATTACGAAGTATGAGAGCCCCAAAAATAGGCGGCTTAGGCAGCGGGGGAATTCCTGTTTACGTTACCAATGGCGGTATGGGAGCGGGAAATCTTTTGGATGGCACATCGCTTTCTGGCGGCAATAAAACGCTTAATCACGCCCGCGCTGCCGTAGGAAAGGTTACACCCGGGCAATATGCGGCAGGCGGCGTAGCAATGGGGCTTTTTGCCGCAGTCCTAAAAATACCGCAAATGATGGGCGAGCTTAATGGAATAAAAGAAAACGAGGATTTAACGGCAAAAGAACGAGGCAAGGCAGAAGGCGGCGCTATAGGGGATGCGGCAGGCGGAATAATAGGCGGTATCCTTGGTGGCGTTGGCGGAGTTGCAGCAGGAGCAGCAGCAGGGGCAGCCATCGGCTCAATAATACCGGGATTAGGAACGGTGATAGGCGGACTTGTAGGCGCTGGTGTTGGGTGGCTAGGAATGAAAGCAGGCAGCGAAGCCGGACGCTGGGTTGGTGAAAAAATCGGCGGCTCTTTAGCCAGCGACAACGAAAGCATCGTTCCTCAAATGGAGGACGTTCCGCGAAGTGCAATGGAGCATCTTCGCACGCCAGAGACCGCACTTACCATTCAAAACGAAAGCGTTGTTATCGGCACTGAAATAACGCTTAAAGACGATAGAATTGATGCGCGGACACGCGACATAACGCACAGCAAACTTTTAAGCGGGTATGCGTTCCAGACAGGGCTCAACTTTGATGCAAGGATAATGCCGTGAGCTTTACAGAAAGCCTTCCGAGTATCTATAGCAAAGACTGGCGCAAAGCTGAACGCCCAACCGAAGATGAAGCTCCTCGTTATTCCACCTACGAAGCGCCCGGGGGAAAGCCGCTTGCATTCGTTCAAGACGACTTTGATTTTTCAGGAGGGCAGTCAAACGAAACTGCCGAATACCCGTTTGACGGGTTATGGTCGAATACACGCTTAAATAAAACCCCGCACAAACTTACCATTAACGGGCATCTTCTCGGTAAAACTTATATTGAAGAGCGCGAGAACTTTCTTAACGCACTGCTTGTTCCCACCGATGACAATAACCCCGGTTATCTCGACCTGCCATTTTGGGGACGGTTTCCCGTTGTAGTTTCCGAATATTCAGTCAGCGAAAAAACAAACGAAAAGGGGCAGTGCAGTTTGCGCCTTGTGTTTATCCGCGCAGGTATTACGCTTGAGGTTCGATCAGAATCGTTAGTAAATACTACAATACCTACATCCCTTGCAGCAGAAAAAGTGCAAGCGGCGGCAATCGATGATTTTGCAAACAAAATGAACGGCGATATTAGTCTTACTGCATTGTTTGCCGCAAGCGGTCAAATAAAAGTAGCAATGCTCTCGATGCTTGGACGTATGCAAGCGCCAGCAAACATGCTCAATCAAATCGCCAACGAGATATACGGCATCGCCAGTATTGCAGCGGATATAATCAATGCACCCCGTACTATGGCGCTTGCAACTACAACAGCGGTAAACACGATAGCGGCAGGGTTTGCAGAAATAAATAACGCCGTAAAAAACAGCAATCGAAAATCAGTTCTTTTGATGTTTCTTAACGCAAGTTCATGGAATGTTGATACAATCCCTAAAACGGTTAATGAACAGTACCAGAAAGAAGCAACCGAAAACTTATACCGCGCTGCCGCATTAAGTGCGTCTGCACAAGTATTGTCATCATTTGAGGAACTGAATTACAGCGATGCACATGGCTACTGGCGCTTGTATGAAAAACTGGAGCACAGTATCGACCAAAACGACCCAGCACTTTTTAACGCGATGCAGGACATGAAAAGCGCTCTCTCGCACGAACTTATTCAAAAAGAATTAAGCGCAGAAAAGCAGCGGTATTTATCCTCACCGCTTCCTTTACTTGCTGCTTCTCACTTTCTTGGATGCGATAACGATAAAGTACGATCACTAAATCAAGTAGAAGATTCATTTTTAGTAAGCGGGACTGTAACGTATGTATAGCGTTATCATCCGCAACGAAACGCGCAACTGCGATCTCCAGTGGCGGAGCATCAGAATAAACAAAAGCCTTGATGAAATTTGCCACACACTTGAGGCAGAACTTTCACCAAGCGAGCTATCAAAAGTCCGCCGCCACGACAGGCTTGCAGTACGTTACAAAAACCCCGTAGTACGCGATTCTCGAGGCGCGCGGCGCATTACGACAGTTCGTGTTGATGAAATTACCGCATTCGTTGACAACGAAAAACACAATATAAAAATAATGGGACGATCTCCCGCGCGCGATATTATTGATTCCACATGGTCGAAGATGCTTAAAGATAACACCCTGCGCGGCATTGTACAACAAATAGGAGATGAATTTGGTATTGAGTGTGAATCATTTCCCAAAGACCCTGACCCTACCGAAACGGTATACGATTTTGGCTGGAACGATGAAAGCCCGTGGACAAAACTTATCGCCGAAGCCGATACGCAGCACTTCATTCTTACCAGCAACGAAGCGGGAAACTTGTACTTATGGAAAGTACAAGGAGGTTTACGCGAAGAGCCGTTTGCAATAACCGAAGGTGTAAATGTATTAACCGCCGAGTGGAAAGAAAACGGAGCGGAACAATTTCACGAATACACCGTAACCGGCGGCGGCGGAATATCCACAACCGTAATTGACGAATCATGCCCTACAAAGCGTAAACTGCTCATCAACGTGCCGCATCCACTGATAAGTCAAGCGGAGCTGGATGCCCGCGCGCAAACAGAAATGCGCCGCAGGAAAGAAATTGAAATCACCGTAAAGGTTCCAGGCTGGGGTCTTACCAATGCGCAAATACAAGCGATGGGAGAGACAAACGGAAAAGAAATCTTTTGGATACCCAACATAATGACGCCTGTTGATATAAAAAGCCTCGGTGTAAAACGTACCCTGTTAATATCAGCGGTAAACCATGAAGTATCGCTAGACGGCATGAGTACAACGGTAACGTTGGTTAATCGGGATAAATACCTATGAGCAGTACCAGTAATTTATTTCGCAAAATAACAGCCAATCTCCGCAACCTTTTCTGCACCGCGCTTTTCATTAAGCGCAACAGCGATGATTCTGTGCAAGTAAAAACACACAACGGCGTTACCCTGCGTGATAAAAAAGAATCATTTTTCTACGGTTTTTATGCAAAGGCAAAAGGCGGGAAGGCGCTGGTTTTTTGCCAAGCCGGAAGCTGCAACGATTTTGAGATTTTACCTATTTTGAAAGATGATGATGTTACGCCTCCTGAACTTAAAGAGGGCGATAGCGCATTGTACACCGAAAAAGGCGGTTGGGTTATCTGCCGTGAGAACGGTGAGGTTGAGCTTTTCGGTAAAGATTTTGGCGGCTTAATTAAAGTTGACGAGTTACAAGACCAGCTCGCAAAACTTACCTATCGTGTAGACGGAATTATTGACGCTCTAAAGAATTCACCGACTGTACCGCAAGACGGCGGTTCGTCCTATAAAGCAGGGATCGTTGGTATGGTGAGTTCTCTTATTCAAAAAGAGGACTTTTCAAAGATAGCCTCCGATAAGGTGTTTCATGGCAGCGGTAACTAACATCGAAAAAACAAACGATATTCGTGAACTCTCCCTTATGTCTATCGGCACAGATAAAGGCACATGGTGGGCTGATGTCAATTTCGGAAGCGAGCTGTGGCTGCTTCAGAAAATAGGTAAAGTTGACGGTAACACAGCAGGAACATTACGCCGCATGGTCTTAGAATGTTTGCAGTGGCTCATCGATGACGGAATTGCCGCTAAAATCGAATGCACTGCGGAGCGCGTACATAAACACCAGATTGCATATTACGTTACCGTATACCGACCAAACGGCGGTAAGGACGAACTTAAGGAGATATGGGATGTCGTTTAAGCGTGAGTCTTTATCGGTATTACAAAACCGCATGTACTCAAACTACACAAGCCTTTACAAGCCGCTTGATAAAACTCCGCGCCACAATCTGCTTAAAGTTTTTGCTCAAGTTGACGCGGGTATTTATCATCAGCTTTCAGGCGACCTCGATTTTTTATCACGCCAGATTTTCCCCGACACCGCCGAAGGTGAATACTTGCGCGAACACTGGTCTGCCAAAGTTCCGCCGCTGTACGCCACAACAGCAGCAGGGAACGTGGAAGCAAGCGGACTGCCTAATAGGTCGATACCTTCAGGCTTGTTATTTTCAGCGGCAACTGGCGAACACTACTACGCGGAAAAATCTCACCGGCTCGATGAAAATGGCAAATCCGTTGTCAGCGTAAAAGCGCAAAACCCAGGCGCACAGGCAAACCTTGCCGCTGGCGAAGAACTGA
>Ga0123352_10017055_pt1 | contig 11581 bp, 8 predicted proteins | sample TergutLab28metaG_FD_89700 | JGI IMG/M metagenome (GOLD analysis project Ga0123352, IMG submission 89700) | Labiotermes labralis P1 segment gut microbial communities from Petit-Saut dam, French Guiana - Lab288 P1 | ecosystem: Host-associated > Arthropoda: Insects > Digestive system > Gut ...
TCATCCCAACCGTAAGGGGGCTGGCGTGTTTTTTTCCAGGGGCCTTTCCGGCCCCAAAATAATTTTCCCCATTTATCTACAACAAGGAAAGTTTTCAGGGGGGGGGGGGGGAAATATAAGTTATTGAGCCTACGGTATGTGTCCTGATTTTCTATAAAACTTCTGTCTGCAACACTTCTCATTCTAAGGAGAATTCACCCAGAGACTCTGATAAACTTCCCGGGGGTAAAGTGCGGCCGGGGCGTACTGCTGACCACTCACCCCCTCTAGTGCCGCGGTCATGGAAGAGTGGAGCTATACCTCTACCCACCCTCTGGGCCACACCGGGCCTGTAACTTGATCACTTTACCTTTACCTTTTACATATACCTCAGTCAGGTTAGCCGAAGAGTGCCAGCTGGCACGATGAAGATACATAAACATACAATAAGAATTCATAGACATAACAATAAAATTACATAAATTACAGCATTAAACAGGAATACGACCAAATATACGCTGGTAAAAAATAGAACCTAAAGAATATGTTGTGGGCCGGGTAGCTCAGTCGGTATAGCGACTGACTACGGGCTGGACGATCTGCGATCGAATCCCGGTGAGGACGAAATTTTCCGCCCGTCCAGACTGGCCCTGGGGCCCACCCAGCCTCCTGTACAATTGGTACCGGGTCTTTCCCGGGGGTAAAGTGCGGCCGGGGCGTGCTGCTGACTACTCACCCCCTTCTAATGCCGCGGTCATGAACAGTAGAGCTATCCCTCTACCCACCCTCTGGGCCACACCGGGCCTGTAACGGGATCACTTTACCTTTTACTATCATAAACGTAAAAAAAAAGCCTTCATTTAATTCACCCTTTATTCTTGTCAGACTTTACTCACATTTGAATATTCTCCATCGATTTTCGAAAAAAAATCAAATATCAAATTTCATGACAATCCGCCCAGTGCGGGTCGAGTTGATTCATGAAGAGGGGCGGGCAGACAGACATGAAGGAAGCTAATAGTCGCTTATCGCAGATAAAAAATTTCATGGCTTTAGACGTGAAATATCCCATCACACCAAACAGTACTACAACAAAAATCCTAGGCCAAGTTAGAGCTCTACTTATATTCCACACCAAGTGCTAAATAACGAAATATGTATCAGTAGCAGAACATCTAGACTCAGATCCATACGTGGTAGACTCCAGTTGAAATGTGATGGCACACGATGACGCACGAGAGGGGAAGTGAAGGGGAAACTGGCGAATGGAGTGGGTAGCCAGTACCCTTCACACTACCTCGGAAAATGGTGTATCCAGCATTACTACCGCTGATTCGCACACATCGGCTGCCGGTAGTCGACTGAACTGACGCCCCCACGCCGATTTAAATGGACTCGTCCGTTTCGCCGAAAGACGAAATCTGGTTTCTGCGCGTGTGCCATCACATTTCAAACGCAGTCTAATAACTACTTCGGCAAGAAAACGCCGATGAAATTGTAAGACCCAAATGTACCAGTTTTCCAAAACTCTAAGAGTCACCCCAAAATTCTAGGCACCAGAAGGATGAAATTAAGCAAGTTCCATACTGAGGACGCAGAAATATCAGGCGCCACCGTAACAAGACGCCGTCGCCACGGAGACATGACGCTTGGGAGGTACACTACTGTTGCCAAATAATAAAATAATCACAGTTTCAGCTTCCTTTCTTGATTCTTGAAGCCTGAAGACGGAATCTATAGGTTCTCCCAAAACCTCGGAAAGAAATTATTACCACTACTCTCTGCGTAACCCAGAAGAACGCAGCTCTCATAGTTTCAGCAAGTCTGTATGGACGTGAAGAGTCAGCGATAAAAAGCGAATGCATATAGACCCCTGAGACACGTTGAGCTAATAAGCAAGACATTTGAGATAGCTGCTGAACTGAATACGTGGATAAAACTGCAGTAACTTGTGATAAACGAAACATAGCATGCTCCAGACGCTTCTTGCACACATCGACTAACCCTGACAACACTAAAAGGATGCTGTCTTGGCGTTCGTAACGTACAATTTCGTTTAATCGGACATAAATAAATGTAAGATACATACAACAAACAATTATACCAATTTCACCAACCACAGTGTGCTTAAAATAAAGTTTACTGACATTAACCCTTTAAACGCCGAATTAAATCCCATATGCCGTTTGCTGGCATTGTTAGGAGCTCACCATATTCTCCACGTTAGCAGGATAAGTGTTAAATGCCGATTCACACATAGCATGCCATGCAGTTAATTTACCCACGCCATGCTGCGCCCCTGCCATGCTCCGACAGTGCCGTGTCCTTCGTGAAAGTCCGCGTGGTAGCCGGAAATATCCGAACTGCTAGTCCAACAGTTTAACGGATCGTCCTTTTTTGCAGTGTGCTGCTACCACTCTTTACAGTCGTACGTATGGATCGTTGTGAGTGGTATTGGTATGCTTCTGATAACAATCTTCGTGGAACTCCGCGTGGTAGCCGGAAGAAGCCGAACGCGGGCAGGTAGTCCACAGGCCGTCTTTCGACGGCCGTGTTGTGCCGTGGCCTTGAGAAGAACGGCATGGTTAGAGCATGGCATGGGCATGGCATGGCAAGCGTGAATCAGGCACGGTCGCACTGTGTAAATCAAATAGGAAAGACAGTCTGAACCCTTAGCAGCACGGCATGGCATGGTCACGGCATGCTATGTGTGAATCGGCCTTAAAGGGTCGGAACCGTTCCACCGTTCCTTAATGCAAAAAGGAAATCTTTGGCCATTAACGGGCATACGCCTGTTCGCCCGGTACATGATGATGATGCTGATAATGGTAATAATAACAGTATGTTTAAGAGTAAAGTTTTTGTAGGCCAGCAGTTGTGTTGAATGATCTGTGGAAAAATCAGAATCCTTAAACGACAAATGAGACTGATAATCTTCTTTTTCAAGTGGCAAGGGCAAACATACTTCTTGGGGATATGATACTGTAAGCATCTCATATTACAGAGCCAGATGGTGAACGAGGACTAGAAGAAGGCATGGACTAACACCATTCATGGCCCAAATCAAGCACACTCCCAGAACCAGCCCGAAGAACACTACAGAAAGCCACTCAAAATCTCACTCAATACTTGGTCCCTCCTGAGATATAAACCACATGTCTCCCAAATACAAGTTACAGACATCATCGCTTAAGTCACCCTGCCTGTTGTGTGCACCATTCACTACAACTACCGAAGTTTCCTTTTTCAGAGTATGATCTGGGTTGCGCCTTTTTGGTGCAATAATCAATGTCTGAACACTTCTGTTCAGACATTCCAACTCCAAAGCAGTCTATGTACAGATAACGATAATACTAATTTACACAAGCAGTGAGTGTGTTGTTTGTTCACGACTAGACAAATGCATTCAAGACAGTCAATACAGTGCATGAGTTCAAAGACATGCCACCCATCCACCATAACATGTAAATACTTTTCTACACTAATCAATACATTAACTTCAACTCTGCAGTCAATTCTCTTATTGGTTCTTCGAGTGCCTGAACTGTCGTCAGTGACGTACTTCCAAACACACGACAATTACGTTAATTTTTTCTGTACCAACACCAACTGTTAGTACACATCTATCACAGACGACATAACAAGAGTGCCAAGTTATCACGAGTGATAGTTTTATGCCTACTTGATACCACAGCATAACTTAAGGCATTCTGACACAGAACCATCAATGTTACCTTCAAAAGCCTCCCTAAATATTACTGGTGAGTTAAAATAACAGGCACTCTGGAGATCAGCTATGCCGAGGAACAATCAAATGCTGCCTGAACAAACTGCTGACAACAAGGAACAAACTCTTAGTGCCTACCACGTGCAGATTTGTACCTGAAGGTGCATCATCTAGTATGGAAAGCCAAGTAAAAAAATGTACGAAGTCTGTCGACATAATACGATCCTACAAGGTGCCGCTAAGCTGCAACTCTTCACATTACAGCGCCTTCCTGACCACAACTTGTGCGACAGTTCCCTGCCGAACAGCACAGTGTGTGGGTTGGGCAATTATTTGTATAAGCACACCCTTCTTTGTAATTTTCTTCTACAGGGCGTTTCATAATGTACTCCGGGATTACAACAATTTATTATAGGAAGGCCGTAGGGCACGTATTTACGAAACCTGTACAGATAGAAGGAACAACTGAAAAAAATTTTCCCCCAGGAAGTTGTTTTTCATCGTAATTCACTTTTCTGCCGCTAGGCGATGCGAGTGTATATAGTAAGAAAATGGCCGCTCCGGAGGAGAAGTCGTTTTGTATGATGGAATATCACACGAGTAAGTCTGTGTTTACTGTGCAACGTGCATTTCGTGCAATGTATGCAAAGGACCCGCCTACAAGACCTCGCTGACCTAAAGCCACGGATCATTGCAGCAGTGAAGAATATCGATGCCCCCATGTTGACGTGTGTGTGGCAAGAACTTGAATATCGTATCGATGTGTGCCGTGTCACCCGTGGTGCACACATCGAACATCTCTAGTTGTCAAAAAATACTTTTTCAGCTTAACTGTGGCTGTGATCAATTCCATTAAGGTAGGTCCTTTCGTTTTCTTGTTATAAATATCTGTAATCACGGAGAACATTATGAAACGCCCTGTATGATCCCATTACATTTTCACTTCTTGTTTATATTTTGTTTTCAATTTTCAGTCCTTTTACCATAGAATCTTTACCATTACTATGTACTATTAAATGTCTCATTTACGCTTGTCTGGTTATTTAAACACTGTACAGACGTAGTATACCGCAAATTAGGACTACACTATATACTGCTTTTCTCTAAACGCCTCATTTGACTGTTATTATGTTCTTGTTTGACAGTCAAGTGGCTTCCCTGAATCTGACCTTCAAATACTTCACCTGTGACAACAATTTAGTGGAAAGCTGCGAGAGTTCCACTGATTGAAGTATATTTCACACAAGAAACAACATAGGTATGGTCAGTTTTAAAAGTGAGTCTTCCTTTTAGTTTATACCATATTGTGGACAGAATTCCTTCATTTCCAAAATTTCAGACAAAATTTAAGGCATATCCCTGCCTGTCACTAACTCTTTGTCCTTACGGAATAACAGGAATGAGCCGGTGGGAGCTGCACAATTGACCTTAGGGTACTGCACATATGTGACTAACTCCTACCACAGTCCCAGGGTGATATTCGGGAAGGATGTGAATATTAAATAACGCATTAAACACTTTTTAAAAACACGGAATAGAAAATAAAGGTCTACTGTCTAGCAATTTGATGTCAAATGTCAACTCCACCCTAGGGCTCACCTACACCCTTATCACGTGACATCTGATGTGAGTCCACGTTTCATTAGCTTTCACATCATTCTAGGTCAATGAGGGTCTGAGTTTCATCGGTTTTTATAATCTGCATCGTGCCTACAAATGTAATTTTCTAATAATCAATGTCTTTTATAAATAAAAAAAATGGAGTAAAGAACATAAATTTCACACTTTCACTTACGTCCTCAAGGTCTAAAACTTCATCAGATTTCGAATAAAAATTTCACATTTTCACCAACGTCCTCAAGGCCTAAAACTTTATCAAATTTCGAATAAAAATTTCACGTTTTCACTTACGTCCTCAAAGCCTAAAACTTCGTCAGATTTCGAATAAAAATTTCACATTTTCACTTACGTCCTCAAGGCCTTACACTTCACCAGATTTCAAACAAAAATTTCACATTTTCACTTACGTCCTCAAGGCCTAAAACTTCATCAGATTTCGAATAAAAATTTCACATTTTCACTTACGTTCTCAAGGCCTAACACTTCACCAGATTTCAAACAAAAATTTCACATTTTCACTTACCTCCTCACGGCCTAAAACTTCATCAGATTTCAAACAAATATTCACATTTTCACTTACGTCCTCAAGGCCTAAAACTTCATCAGATTTCACTGCTAACTCAAGATTCTGTGCTCAACACTGTACTGTTGGTTGGTGATTTAACATGGGGTGGATCTCTGCCGCTAGCAATACAGAATGTTAACTGCTACACACGTCACGCATTTGCAAGAAAAGCGAAAGAACTTATAACTCGTTAACATTTACAGGAAATGAAGAAGAAAGGAAACAGACAACAGCTTCGATATTGCTCTGAAAACAGCACATTTGGATATGTAAGTGTGCCTGCACACGGACAATTGCATATGCCTGGAAAACTACACCACAGTATCTTCTCTGAAAAGGACCGATAGAAGGGAAAATAAAAAATTTCAACCCGTGTAACTTTCTTGCAAAGATGTAAAAATGCTGGATACTTTTATGATGATGATGATGACGACATCATCATCAAAGTTCAAGTAGGCTTACACCACTTGGCCTGTTCCATCTTCAAGGGAAATCATCCCTATCAATTTACGATATTCTACATTTCACTGGCCTGTATTAACCAGTATTCACCAAAGCTTGCCCTCTTCCATCTACAAAGAACTGTTCATACTGGTCTCATTTCTTGTACGCTATTGCATTACCAAGATGAGATTAGCGCTACTGGGATATCAGTATTATATGTGACTTACAAACTTTTAGCCAGCTAAGCTGGTAGGGAATTTCATTTTGCTTGCTTCAACTGTCCATCTGGTTACTTTAATGTTTATTTTTCACAAATATACAGGATGATTCAAGAAGATGGACTCAATTTCGTACGTCTATATTTCCTGAACTATATATGGTATGTGGTCTACATATTTGAAAAAGGAGGTACTAAATTTTCGAATACCACCGCTAGAGTGATCGCCTAGCGCACAGCATCAGTTGAGAGCAAAATGGCTACTATGCAGCACTAGATTTTTTGCGTTCGTGAGTTCATTAAAACTGAGTCGGCGACTGCTGTGCAGCGTGCGTTTCGTCTTCGTTTCAACATTCAACCTCCAACAAGGAAGAGCATCTGTCGTTGGAATCGCCAATCTGAGCAAATAGGCTGTCTGTGTAAAGGCAAAAGCTCCGGCCGACCACGTGTATCAGAGGAGAACGTGAGACGAATTCGAGAGAGTTTTCAGCGTAGCTCACGCAAGTGAACCCGCAGAGCGAACAGAGAACTTGGAATACCGCAACCAACTGTCTGGCGTGTATTGAGGTGCCGTTTACAGTTCAAGCCATACCGCCTACAACTGGCACAGGCTCTTGAGTCCATCTTTTTAAATCACCGTGTACATTAAAATTGGAATAGCCATTATATTACAAAATGCTGGTTGTAAGCCTTTTTGAAACTAGAGTACCAGATTATATATTTACATTTTGAAGATATTTGGAATTAGCAGTGTTCATTTAACAGGCAAACGTAACACTGCTGTCACACGTTTCAATCTGCACGTTAAGCAGCCTTCAGTATATTCGCAGACAGAATAACTCGAAGAACGTAAATGTTTGCAAAAAGCAAGTACAAAGATAATCCAACAAGTGTTCAGGTGATAACAAGGACTGCATACACAAACAGACGATATGTAAAAAAGAAAATATTATCTCAATACTGCATGTCCCTTACGCAGACACTTCTCCACAGTAATGTCAGAATCAACTTTCTGATCATAAAAACCTTTTCTACACCACATACCTAACAAAGACAAACGCACAAGGTAACGAAACAAATACGGCCAGCTACAGGAAAGGGCAACAGACGAACAAACCGTCTGCCAACAGACACTACATTATAAATAAACATACTTTGTTACAAGTTATTGATATTCTTAAATTGATATTACTTATTGCATTCTGACATAAAAGTATGTGTGACTGTACTCACTTTGATGTTTGTCGGCCAGCATGATAAGTGTGTTCGGCAAGTCACGCCGCCTGAAGAAACACATGACTTTGGCTTCCACATTGCCATTTGGTGTCTGAAAGTACAGCAAAATTCATTAATATCATCAGAATTCACGATTCAAAAATTGTCTACAAGTCATCCACAAAGAACTGTAGATTTATATGAATATATTCACAGAACTATTGAATGTTCTAGCTTCACACAGTAACAAAGCATAGATTTTATTCAAACAAAAACATACACTAATTATCCAGTTACATTCACTGTGAAACACTTTAACAAATGCAGAATGTTTCTACATTCATGCTTTCTGTGTTATAATTTCTACCTGCAGTTCTACAATAATACGTGGATTATTCATCCATAGATTGTCCCAGAATTTGGTGAGTACGGTGGTCAAGATCATCCACTTCCGAAATGTTTGGTATATAAATCAGACAAATATCTTGAATACATTCATTCCTAAATAAAGCATCACATCTGCCACACTGGTCTTGCCACATAGCACGAACACAACTTTTCTGTATTTATGCCAATGCCTCAGAAAGAATACAAAGTAGACCTAAGGGTGTTTCAGGTAGTGTTCAGTATGCACTGTGTGGATAAACAATGCACCACCATACAGCGCATATGCGTTTGTGGGTGGAAAGGTGTCTTTATGACACTGGATGGCCTTGCAGTGCCTCAAACACACATAAACCATTTAACGTGTGGATGCAAAAGCATCTACATGACACTGGATGGCAATTCAGTGCCTCAAACACACATAAACCATTACAATGTGGATGCAAAGGTGTTTTCAGGGCAATGAATGGCCTTTCAGTGTGTCAAACACACATAAACCATTTAATGTGTGGATACAAAGGAGTCTCCATGGCAATGGATGGCATTTCAGTGCCTCGAACACACATAAACCATTTAATTTGTGGATACAAAGGAGCCTCCATGGCAATGGATGGCATTTGAGTGCCTCGAACACACATAAACCATTTAATTTGTGGATACAAAGGAGCCTCCATGGCAATGGATGGCATTTGAGTGCCTCGAACACGCATAAACCATTTAATGTGTGGATGCAAAGGCATCTCCATGACACTGGATGGCCTTTCAGTACCTCAAACACACAAAACCATTTAAAAGGTGGAGGCAAAGGTGTTTCCTGGGCATTAAATAGGTTTTCAGTGCCCCACATACCCAAGACCCAATGAGATTTCATTGGTGATGAAAAGAGTAGTTGGGCTGCTTTTCAGCCACACAAAGCAGGTGATCTATATTGGTCACCATCAGACAGGGACTCATAAAAGCAAAGATTTGTTTCAAACACAGCCGCTGAAAGAGCTGTTTGGCATGCTTGTATCAGCAATGAGAAAGCATTTCCTGTACAAGATCAGTATATTAAATCATCCCACAAGCTTCCACCTGCCAGTAAGATCCTCCTTACTTTCTATCACAGTGCCAGTCTGCCTCAGCTTTTTCTGTAGCTGCTCCATTACTGGTATTCTCCCTTTAAACTCATGCTATGGCATAACAATACTGACAGTTTGATAACACTACTTCAAAATAAACGCAATTTGCTCAGTACTATACCCAGCCTTGTGTAAACCTGCATACAGAACTGCCTGCCACAGAGCATCACATAACTTCAAGATGTCACTTTATTGTGTCCCTGAGCACAGGGAACAAGGAAAAAAAAGAAGCTACTAGTGTCCATAAAATGTAACAAGACAAACAATACTCATATACACCAACATAACCGCAAGCAATAATCGCAATGCACATGGGAAAGTCTGTACCCAAACAAGCACATCTGTCCACAACCTGAGGGCATAACCACCAAATGTCTACTGCAGCCACCAGTCTCTGCACTGGTAACACTGATCACACATGTTAAACCAAACATATTATATGTGGAACCTGACATCCACAGCATGTCTGAGGTGGCAACAGCAAATAATATACGGCGACATGCATGGAGCTGTCCTACGGAGCATCAGGTCCGCATAGAACAAGGTGGAGAAGAACTCTCAAACAATTTGCATTACTAAGGAACAGTGTCACAGCTAAAAGCAGACTACATTGCAACTACCACGATGGAACAGAAAAGAGGTGCAGCAGTAGAGAGTGTTCAATTTGCCTGTTTTGCATCACGACAGACTTCAAGTTCACATAGCTTGAAATTAATCCTAAAGTGAAGATTTCCCCTTTATGCTAACAAATGGTGTCATTAATACACAGTGCATGTACCTTATATAACCACTATGTTAATGACTGAATGAATTATGTCACGGTTGCCTTGGTAACCAATGTCAGAAGGTTGTGTGTTCTCTGTAAAGCACACACTGAGGCTGAAGAAAGATTTATAAATGAGACAGTGTTCACTGTGAGGTATGAACTGAGGTGAAGAAACAGCTCAACACCGCACACATGATAAAACATAGCACATGACGGCAGCACTCTTATAAATGAAAATAAGAAATGGGTTGGGATTAGAATATGACGACAAAGAGTGGAATACTGTGCAAATATTGTGGCACCCTGTCATAGCACAGATGGTGCTAGTTAGCAGTACCCTACACTTTGTACGAATACACAACTTCACACCGCAATAAAATAATTCAGTTAGAAGTATAAAACACATGCAACACCATAAAAGTATAATATATGATAGATCATTATTATATCTATTATATTACATTATATTATATTGTGTGATTTGTTGTCTTGTGCTATGTTTCATGTGTGTGTGTGTGTGTGTGTGTGTGTATGAGATACATATAGCACATCACACAACATTAGTAATGACAAAAATCACATGGCGTTCAAGTTATCAGACGTAATTTGGCTGCCAAGGCAGGAGAAAGGTTGTAACATACCAATTTTTGGCAATGGTTTTACATGAGTAGTATAAACACCATTCCGAAGGACTTTTTTCCAATATCAAAAATATTCAAAATAAACACTACGTTTCAGAAGCACCTGTTTCCAAAAAGTACTGTTCGTTTGGAGTGTTTGTGACAATGGAAAAACCCTTGTGAATGCTGCTGATGTTACATCAGTTTCAGACTACCAGCAGAAGCAATGAGCGTGGACACTGCACACATTACATACAAAACAGCCACACTGCACCAGATGCTGAAAATGCTCTCCACTGTTCTACGCATATTCCAGGTACTTCTGTAAGAAGTATTTTGGGAAATGCAGTAAACTACACTATGGATACTTTCATTTAGCTCAGAAGTGTAAAGGTTTCATCTGTAAACTTTTATCTTCATGGTTTCCACAAATAAATGCCACAATGAGCTGAGGTTTGGAAGCACAAACCGCTACAAATAATTCCGCCCCCCAAATGCCTCCCTCGAACATCAACGAATTTCCCTACTGCACAAGCATTAACGGAGCCCTGGACAAGTGCACACCACCTTCTTCTGCTCTTCATTTAAAAATGAGCCAGCATATCACTGCACCTTTTAGAATTCCATCCCCAAACAGAACCTGTACAATTATTCCACCCACTCAAACCAGTGGTAGTCATCATAAATAATCTTATATAAAGTACCAAAAATTAAGAAAATTTTACTATATGAAACGAAAATTTCTTGTACCAAATTACAGCTGCCTCCAGGACCCCTGACTAGCGGGCTACCACCCCCAGATCCCTGTTCTATCTGTCCTCAACTGAATTTGTTGAACCCCCCCCCCCCCAAACCAAAAATCCTAGGTACGCCCCCCACCCAAACACCCCCACCCACCACCCACACAAAAAAAGCCTGGTTAA
>Ga0123352_10017056_pt1 | contig 11581 bp, 6 predicted proteins | sample TergutLab28metaG_FD_89700 | JGI IMG/M metagenome (GOLD analysis project Ga0123352, IMG submission 89700) | Labiotermes labralis P1 segment gut microbial communities from Petit-Saut dam, French Guiana - Lab288 P1 | ecosystem: Host-associated > Arthropoda: Insects > Digestive system > Gut ...
GAAGAATGATCTCCTGATGATGAGCTTCTAGAAAGCTCGAAACATGTAGAGAGGGAATGACGACTACCCATGAAAATAAAGGATAGTCTACAAGTGACATCGTGTTGGTTATTTTAAAGAATTACAATGATGCACGGAACAATGAATGTAAAATTTAGGGAACATAGTGTCATGCAATGTAAAATGATAAAAAATTCAAGATGACACTTTGTATTTCAACTTCCAACGTCATAATAACAACTGGCACCTAGCACAACACACACCTATTATAGTGAATCCTTGTTGTCAGCAACAAGCATCCCAGATCAGCTCCCAGGGGGCCTCTTTCTTCAGTCTGATGCCGGCAATATCTTAAGGCACCTGGAACAGCAACTTACCAGTACCACTTCATGACTTGTCAACAGATGGATATACCTATGGCATTTACAAAGCACACATATCTGTCAGATTAATCTACCTACTGCCATTCCCCACATGCAGAACAGAGCTCACTAAAAGAAAAACTTTCTTGAAATGTCCAGGCCAGCATGGAGGCACATCCAGCCTCCTATTCATTGAGGGCCAGTGTTCCTTTGTGGGGGTCAAGCGGCTGGGACATGAAGATGACCGATCACCTACATGAAGATGACTGCTCACCTACATCTCATGCCAGAATTAAGAATGAATGGGGCTACACCTCTACTCCCCATACATGTGCCTTCATGGCACAGAAAGGGGCAACTTTTTTTCTCTGTCCTTTTCCCTCTCTCTCTCTCTCTCACTCCGCATCCCCTTGTATAGTACATCTGCCATACATTCAAAATTGGGCGTGCTGGAATGTTATGAACTTCGGATTTCATCCACTTCAAACCACTGTAGTTGGAGGTGTGTGTGTGTGTGAGAAGAGTGTTCCTTGATGGAAGATAAAAGAGAAAAAGAGTTTCTTAAAGTATAAGTAAATGACAATAAGCCAAAATCAAAATGACTTGACAGATATTTTGAATTAGTCTCTTAACAGTTTCATTGAAATAGGTCCCTCACCTTGAACACTACCACTTGCAGGCAGACATGAGGAAATAGTTGGGTTTCTAAACTGAGGTGTCACACAACCATCCCCTCTGACCAAAATGCATGCAAGCATTCCCTCCCCCCCAAAGTTGACCACAAAACCACAAAGCTTCAGCATGTCAGTTTCATGATGTCCATTCTGTCAGCTCTGCAATCATACAATCAAACACATGAAGTGCCTACAATACACTGGAACAACATGAATGAAGATATAATACTTTCTACTGCACAGTATGCATACTGACAGGTTTGGCTTCTGCTGCTGCATCATCTCTGTGGTCATGACTACAGCTTTCCCTTTTTTTAGGACCCATCACCTTTGATATGGCTTAACTGTAAGGTTTGTGATTATGGAAATCATGCCCAGTTAGCTTTGTTCAGGGTTCAAATAATACAGAGCACATACGTAAAATACTTTAAAAAATTCACACATCCATAGCTTGCACTACGCTTTATGTCTGGTAAAAAGTGTAGTTGTTACAACAGCTTCTGCTAACATTTTGTGAAACAAATAGGATGGATATACTGAATGGCAAATATAGCCACAGTGATAAAGGGGAAGAAAAAACAGATAGTGGAATTGTGTATAAACAGATTTAAATAAATTAAAAATTACAAATTGGAAAGAGAGGCCAAAAAACACAGATGACTGAGAGAAGTTCATGAAGGAGGCAAAGGTCTGCACTGGACTGTAGTGCCATTGAAGAAAAAGGGGAAGTGACTTTTGTAAATCAAATGGGAAAGAGTACAATCAGTTACACATCAATGTCAGAGGAAGCCTTAATAAATTTCATAAATTTTAAAGTTGGATAAGAACTTAAGAGTAATCATATTCCACTAACAGAAATAACTGAAACACAAACCAAATAATGTACACAAGTAAAAAATAAGTAATAATAAGATACAGGAGGAAAGAAAAACCAAGATGGAAGATAAATATAAATGGACAGAACACAAAGAGGCATATTTTATGAGCAGCCCCATGAAGTAGTGAACTGTGTGGTCTACAGATAAAAATGGTGCACAATAATAAAGTGGATTAAGCAGTAAAAATTGTAGATCTATGGGTAAAGACAACAGAGGCCAACATGATACAATACAAAAGAAAGGGTCACACAAATAATGGTTGGATGACAAGGACAGAAAATTTGTGACAGAAGTTTTATTAACTTTCATGAATAGGAATGATGATGATAGTAACAGGAAACAGTGGGAGAAGGGGATGAGATAGAGTAGACTATTGAAAAACAAAAGACAGGAATTGCAAAATAAGGAGGAAAAGAGATTAAATCATATGGTGAAGCAGACATTAAAATCCATGGGAAGATATCAGAAATGTAGTTAAGACGAATGGGATGCTTGGAGAAACCAAGAATATGGGGCAGCTATTTTCAAAATCTAACAAAGACAAACTTGGAAATCTTGTGACAATCAGTATTTGGGAATGAAACAGAGGCTTTACACAAGAAGAAATCAGGGAACAAGCCGAAAATGAAGAATAAATGCCCCCGTTATGATGGAATACTGGTGGAAATGTGGGAAAATTTTTGTGAATAATAGGAAAGAAATTAAGATTTTGACAGTTACATGAAGGTGGATCAAAATGTAAGGTTGCAGTATACATACATCAAAGACAAGATTTTAATAGAGGAAACTGGCAAGCACAAAAAAGGTGTCACTGGTAACACTATTTTTTTTAGCACAGCCCCATTCATGTTTGATGCACTTGTCACAGGATGTAACAAGTTTGTCTATTATGGACACAAAGAACACCCATCCCTGTCGTATCAGCCACGTGATGGTAGCATGCTTGACATCTTCATCACAGGTGAAATAATGCCCTCAGTGCTTCTGTAAGGTGGGACCTGAACCAACGCTTCCTGACCAAACATATGCAGCAAGTTCCAGGTCTGCTGTGCAGTGTGCAGTGAGGCACTGTCATTGAGGGGAATCATACCATCACTACGGAGACCATGATGTTTTATCCTGCCAACAAGTAGGTCACATTTCCAACTGCTGCAGCTGTGCTTCCTCTGCACAAGTCCCAAATCGCATGACCATGAATACTACAGTCCTTTGTTGTATACACCACAGCATTTGAAATTTCAGTGATTTCAGTAACTTGAATAAAAGAACTTAAACACTTTTGTGATCCACCCTCATATTTAATAAAATACAAAAAGGAAAGCTTACCCTAAGGAATGAAAAATGGCTATAGTGTGCTCAATGTAGAAAAATACAGGGAAAGTGGTGAAGCCTCATAATTATGAAGTAGTTTGTTACTATTAATAGTGGGAAAAAATTTTTTCTAGTATGTTAACCAGTAGGCTGACTGACTGGTTGGTGAATTAAAAGATACTGTTCAGGTTTCAAGCAGCGAGAGAGAGAGATTGGAATATGTTAATAAGCAAAACAACAATAAATACATATTTAAGATAAAAAAGGGATATATATACCACTGTCTTGTAGATTTAAAAAAGCATCTAATTCCATAAGTAGAGACGTCCAGTAATATATAACGTGAAAGAAGGGAGTCAGCAAGAAAGTGACTCAATGTATAAAAAGAATGTTGGATGAAACACAATTCTGTGTACAGTGAAGCTAAGAGAAAGTGAATGCACAACTGAAACAGGAGAATGGTATAAGACAAGGCTGCAGTCTAAGTCCTTATCTTCTTAGTATATTACAGCTGGCATTATAGCCTACATTAGTAAAGAAAACCCACATGTAAAAGTAATGTGGGGGGAAAAAAAATCAGGAGAAAACAGAGTGGTTGGCACTGTGACAATTATAGGCATCTTTTCATTCTTTTGTGCTGTAATAAAGTTTTCAGCTGTAATGGCGCCATCTCTGAATGTTATTCAGATTCACGGATGTTTGGTCTTTCACACAGTACCTGAGTTACCAAACAGAACATGCTTTGTTATCATCATGACTGCTTGAAAAATCAGATGCTGTTAATGGCATGAGCAAAGAAAGGCAATTACTTAAGGTATGGCTTAGGCAAATTGCTTTCTAGTTTCTGAATTTTATTTTGTGTGGCACATGGCAGCTTTATGGAACTGACATGTTACTTTTCAGAAGAGGTGCTCTGCATGATGTGATGTATATTTGGATGTGTTAACCATTACTGTATAAAAAAAGGAGTGCCAACAACTGTACTAAAAAAAATACAAAATTTTAGTCATTGGCATCCTATGCCAATAACTGTATAAAACTGCCATGTGTTCTTAAGTTACATCTTTTACCCTCACCTTTATCTTATTGATAAAAAAATCACCAGTTTAATTCTCATGTGGTTAAAATGCAATTTCACACTAGTTGGCACAAAATGTCAAGGCACTCTGAGGTGTGCCAAAAATGGCACCTGATGACATTTTCTTATTATTTTTATTCATCCACATGAGTGGGATTAAATATGGGAGGATTATGAAGAAAGCAGGGAAAAATGTGTTTACAACCCTGCAGATATAGAGGCAGCTTTACCACCAATCTGGGTGAGTATAACCCAAAAAAAAAAAAAAAAAAAAAAGAGTGGCAGCAAGAAAGTAAAATATCCCAGTGTCCACCTTACTGTTTTGATTAAGTATAAAATTTTCAAAATCTTCTATGGGACCTCCACCAGTACTTTGTGAGCTGAAGGACAAGTTTTAGTCAAATGGATAACTGACTATTCCCAGAAAGGATTTCTTCAGAAGAAGCTGGGTGTCCAGTTGTCTGTTAGAATTCCAAACTGTAAACCAGAGAAACACCTTTTAAAGATTATATGCCTGGAAATGGATGGCTTCAAGCATTCCTTTGCCATTACCCTATGTTGTCCACTTGCATTAGTGAAAGTGTAACCTCATTCAGTGCCACACTTGGTGAGGCAGATGTCAGAAAATGGTACACAAGCTATTTGTGGAGTTTTTATGTAGTCAGTGTTTCCGAACATAACATATTTTTCTTTTTCAGTTATAGGGTTCAGCAAGTTGAAGGTGTCTTAGAAGAAGAAAAATCATTGAACATTCTTGAGGACCCAACAATGGTGATAAATCAAGTTTCCAATTTTTCCCAATGACTGGAAAGGTCTTAGCAAGCAAAGAAGAAAAAATGTGCATGAAGTTGACAGAGACCTTGCAGAAGTGTCCCTAACAGCCATGTTCACCTTCTCTGCTTCTGGAATGATGTGCCCACCCATGCTGATATATCTAGGATGCACAACAAATAAAATTGCACAAAAGGGTCATGTGAACAAATAGTGTTGTTAGTAAACATTATGTCTTATACACAGACATTTAAGGATTACAATATACTCACAGTGGCTCTTTAGTACACCCTTGAAGTGGGGCGTTACATTGGAGTTACATTAAAATGTACAAGCATTCACTAGAGCAAAATGTACACATTCACAGTTACAACACATGAAAAAAATTTGGCTTCACACATTCAGTTTTGCAATATGGATCTCTTCAGGAAAAGTGTGGTGAATATGAGAATTACAGCCTAAAACAAGGTGCCAGATCACATAAAAAAATTGGGCAAGCTCAAATATTTTACAAGAAAAGAGATCCTTTTTGTTCCAACATGCATGTTATTTAGTAGACAAATTTATGTCATACTGATTTCACGTTGATTGTATAAGAATTCATTAAGTTCTCATACTTACCTGTTTTAAGAAAAGGGAAAGGTAAAAGGTAAAGCTCACCCTATAACATGACATGAAGGCCCACATGGGGAGTAGAGGTACAGCCCTACTTTTCCCTTTACCTCAGCACTAGAAGGAGGGTTGTCAATGCCACACCCCGACCACTCCACCTCCAGGAAAGAGACTCAGTACCCATAATACAGAGGGCTGGGTAGGCACTAGAACCATTTTGGATGGGGAGGGAAAATCTCAGCCCTACCAGGATTTGATCCCTGGAACATCCAGCCCATGGTGAGTCACTATACCAAATATGCTATCCAGCCCATATATGTTTTAATTAGTAATATTATACTAACTTATTATATTGTAATTTATTGTTTTTTATGTCAGTGCATTGTAAGTTTGAGTCGTGATACATAAATTGTTCTCTGATTTTTGACATGTCCAATGTTACATACATAATTAAGTGGACTGATTAAATAAACTCAACAAACTGAGCAGCAGAATCAGAATTTGGTATAGTGTGTAAGATGTGCAAGATGCTTTGTAGTACAGTGAAATTCTGTTACAGGATTTTGTTGATGGAATGAGATAAAATCTGACAATGTTGCTACTAGTGGTACACATAATAAGAAATGAGCAGGCTGGGTATTAAATCTAAGAAATGAAATATACAAAACTGGGCTGGAATACATGCGGTTAGACATATACAGTTGGGACTGAAAAGATATATGTCTAATAAAAACCAGGTGTAACAATATTCAAAGACAATCACATAAAGAAAAATGAGAGAAAGGAGATATTTAGTCTGCTACCAAAAAATGAAGCAACAGTGGGTTAGAACTGTATCAAATCTGTTGCAATATGAATGAAAGAACTGGATTAGCATGGTTTCAATCCACAATTTGGAAATAAGACATATAAGGAGAGATGGAGGAAAAAACTAACCCTGTGTAATGAAGAAGAGAATGAAATGCACACAGTATATTGCTGAAATTTAATGGGACACAGAGATGGCAAGAAAAATTTTGGGGTGATAAATGGCTAAGCATAAATGAAGCAACAGCACATAAGGAAACAGTTATTCCAAGATTACAGAATTGAAAAATGAAGAAAACTTCCCGTACAAACTAAATGCAAGTTGAAAAAATTATGCAAAGTTTAAAGAAGGTGAGACATGAAGTATTATGAAGAGAAATACTTTTTGCATAGAATAATTTAGTTGAGATTAGAACCTTTCGGAACAGAATAAATAGTATATGATAAACGTTGGTCATTAGTAATAAACATAGCGAATGCGCACATACAACAAGCTGGTGTTACCCGCACATCCAAAGAAATAGAGGCCTATCTGAAATTCAACAAATAAATTTAATTTGATCCTACTGTTAAATGAGGCATGATCATATCATATCACATCATTTATTTTCCTTCCGTAAATGCGTACAAGATTACATAATCCATATGGATATGGAAATCGTCATATTTGTTGGGATTAAGGGGTGACATCAACACACGTGTGTACAACAATGTTTGATTTTTGGAGACCATTTTACAATTAATTGTCTTATAGATCACACCTCTTTCACTGGGTGCTCAAAAATTGAATAATGAACTGCGCCGTAAAAAAAACTTACCGTGAAGGTGCAGCAGACAGTACGAATTCGCCACGGCTAAATCAGCCATGGAAAAAGTACCGTAATCAAAAAGGGGTTCTGTGGAGTAAGAAAATTAGCTGGAATAACACTGCGCAGGAAGGAAAAATGGGCTAATTCCATATCATACGCTGCAATTTCATAAGGGCATACGTTGTCCATTATCAAAATCACATACCATGCTACCCATGAACGGTATTACAAGGTTGAGGACAACACTTCCCTAACATAACTAAGTACCTAATAATCAGGCTTTATCACAGGAATCATCATACGTAGACTTACGCCCTACGCTATACATTAACCAACATAGCTTTCTTGCTCAAGATATAAAGTTCGTTCCGTTCGCCTTAACCAACTGAATGCTACAACACACATTTACTGTCGTACACAATTCAGGATTCCCAAATATTATCGCAACAAGCGAAATTTCACTCTTACCTGCAAAACATAAAGTCCCCGATTCTTCCTAAACCACAAATTTCAACAATTTCAACTCACAAAACATGCCGTCGCCGTCTTTCCACACTCCAAATGGATACGTTGCTCCATAGATGCCTTGTTCGAATCATACGCACAGTTTTTAAACATTTTGCTATTCTTGTCTTGCGCACGCACCCGACCACAGATGATCTAGTGCACCTGACGGCACTACAATCAGTGATGGAAAATAGGAATGTTTTCTTCTTATCCCTCAATCTTTTGATTGGTTGGCAGCTTTCCATATGGATTTGTTGCAAGCCATTCTTTTCATTGCTGTATAACTGTCAGCTCCTGTGTTTCTGGCGACTTGCTTTAAGTATTGTAGTCGAAGTCTTCCCACGGCCTTTTTTCGGAATATGCTTCTTCATGGACGTTTACTACAAACTCGTTATGCTTAATTGTATGCCCTATCCAAGAGTGGCTCTTTTTTCTTTAAAAAATTTTTAAAAGTAATCTTTCATCTTTCGCCCTTTGAAAACCTTCACCATTCGTTACTCTATCTGTCCCTTTCACTTTTACCATTCTTCTCCAGCACCATGCTTCAGCGCATTTATGTCTCAGAACGTTATAATCTGTGGTTACCTGTGACCAATGGTGAGGACATTGCACAGTGTGGTAGTTATGAATGTGGTGGGTGGATGAGCTTGCTAGGCCAAAAGAAGACGGAAGCGGTAGGTGCAGACCAAATTCTCTAGGCTAACCAATCAGATTACATGATTCCATAATTCAGAAGATGAGAAATAGTAAGGTATGTTGCCAAATACATGTATTTAGGTGGTTTGTAATAATTGTGAAGTTCACCATTTTTTGGTGTCATTATGAACAGTGGGTGTGGTATAGCAGGAGGCTGTTTTACCAGTTTGTTTCTACATAATTCGATGAATATTGGAATGGGACTAACTCTCTAGGTATAAAGGTTTATGATTGGCTGCCTTCGTCTATCAATGACGCATCTGATGAATCCAAATTGATTCAAATCAATTTTGGAAGACTTTTTGTTTGAAAATTCATTTTACTCCTTATAAGAATATTTTCAATTAAACAATAATCAATATTAGTAGATTCATGTTATAATATATTGAGTGTCAACTATCTACAATACATATTATTAATAATGTTTTTTAGTACCGAGTTTCCCATTCTCTTGTATTTTTAACTTTTATAGTGCTGTAATGTTTTTGTATATAATAATAATTTCTAGAAAGTACAAAGAGACTTACTATTGCACAAATATCCTTTTTTCTTTAAATTTCTTGTATTGAGCAAATGATGCAAATATGTCTAAAAAGTATTTTTTTGTGTGAGGGTATAATGATATTATATAAATGGTCTAATACCACGCAAATTCAAGCAATTTTCTTGTATTTATAAATCATTTAATATTAATTATTTAAAACCTAAATGTTTATAAATAAACATTTAGATTTTAAATATATAAATATACATCTAATTAATCATAAATTGCAATATTAGACTTTGAATGAATATTTAATTAATTCCACAATTAAGCATTTATGACTCATTCTATATTCAATTATTCTATATTCAAAAGGTTTTCCTTTTATGGATTTGTAAAATGAAAAAATTAATAAATAAATGACCACCAGGAGCATGCCACAGAGCCATGCTGGCTACATACGGACATCCCAGCTCCTTGTGACCCTGTAATTTTATGTTTCCATGGAGTTTCCAATCTGTGCAAGGTCTATGGCCTTAGCCTTACTTTACCGGCTACACTGCTTTCTGCTGGGAGTGCAGGCGGCAGTGTGGGAAAGGTCCTGTTACCACCTGTTAATTAACCTTTTGGTGCCGGAATTATTTTTTTACTTTTAGCACGCCTGTATATAAAATGTGAATAATACAGAACCAAATACATTAGAATTATGAAACAAACTGCATTTTGAAGAGAAAAAAACGGAGAGTATACACCATGTTTAAAATATTTGGTACCTATATTTGTTGAATAAATACATAAAATGCAACTTTGGAGGTTAGCGGTGTGGTACGTCAACTATAGTTGACGTTAGACGTCTAAAGGTTAAAAGTTTAACTTAACAACAGGGGATACTGCACACTGGTGCTCATTTCTGCCAAATTTGGTGGCAGTGTGTTCCTACAAAGCAGGTACCCACCTACTGAAATACATGGTCACATAACCCAGAATCATTTGGGATTAAAATGTAGCCACAAACTGAGTTGGTGGTAGGGCTATTGGTGTAGAATTATTGTTTACAACATAAGCATGAGCAATGCTGAAACACTCACAGGCCCAGGTTTAGAAGTACACTAGTGCATTTTTTGACAAATTTAGTCAGTGTCACGCCATCCACCGCTGTATCCAGCAATGACTGAAATCATCACTGGGGCTTTAGAAGGCTGCAGACTTAATTTTCATTAAGTTTTGGCAAAGTCTTTGTTGTGTTCAGGCACCTAGGTCTGTGATGGTGCTTGTCATAGCAAAATCCAGTATGTTGAAACAGTGATATAGCTGTATGGATTTTGTTTTCTGTTTAGAGACTTTTATTATTATAGGTATCCATTTTATAAAACAGAGTAAAAATGAAAAATTCTGGGGCCAACAACTTGATGCATGCCCTTTACAGTTACCAAAAATATCAAAGTTTCATGTAAATACAAACCTTTGTTTGAAATTGCTTGTCAGAATTTGGTATAAAAGGTTTTACAGATGAATGAGTCAAGTCTGATTATTTACTCTGACAACTTCTTGTACATGTTACTGATGTTCATGTAAATACAAACCTTTGTTTGAAATTGCTTGTCAGAATTTGGTATAAAAGGTTTTACAGATGAATGAGTCAATTCTGATTATTTACTCTGACCACTTCTTGTACATGTTACTGATGTTATGCCTCAGTCACTGCCTAATTCCATAGCAGCAGTAAATTCGACACTTGGGAGATCTGCTATTCATGTACTTCACCTCTGTCAGTCTTAACTGCTGTACTGCATGCTTGTACAGTACAGGATGCAATATATGGCAGCGCCAGAATATTGTAATTTTCTGGATATTAGAACTATATACCTAACCAGTATCTTACCTAGTCTGCGCAGCAACCTCTTGGGTGGACCTGTCCATTTAATTTGTCACTTCATATCCTGTCCTGATTTCCCTGTCACATTTTCTATTCCCTTTCCATCACTACTTGCATAACATGGTGTATATATGATCTAAAAAAAACAAGACACCTATAATTAATGGCTGAGGGGTTGATGCTGGATGCTGCCAGTTGATGGAATGGTCAAATCTAATAAGCCTCCTAGTCAGCTTCCAGTTAACACAGCTTTCCATATCATCCAATGCATGATATCACAGCATATGCACGAAAAGTCCAAACACATTATATTAATGGTCCATCCTATTTTACATACTATCCAGTTTGTAGCAAACAACGTTTAAATTAGTATACTGTAATAAATACAACTGATCACCACCTTAATGAGGTGGGGGTAAGAGGCAGATCAGCATCAAAGGCTATATGCGTATGTTAATGAGAAAAATACTTCGATGTATGTATATGTTATTTCGAGCAAACAGGTTCTCACATTGATGGCCAAGCAGATTACTGTCTTAAAGGGACTAGATGCCATGCAGTCTGCTGGATACATCTCAATCCTAATAGAAGTAGTCAGTTCCTTCAGAATGTTGGGTGCTTATCTACCAGACTACATGGTGTCACATTCTAAAAGACAGCATTCTTCAGAACAGTATACAGTAGAATACCAGTATAACGAAATTTTGGGGACCTCA
>Ga0123352_10017058_pt1 | contig 11580 bp, 4 predicted proteins | sample TergutLab28metaG_FD_89700 | JGI IMG/M metagenome (GOLD analysis project Ga0123352, IMG submission 89700) | Labiotermes labralis P1 segment gut microbial communities from Petit-Saut dam, French Guiana - Lab288 P1 | ecosystem: Host-associated > Arthropoda: Insects > Digestive system > Gut ...
CAATTTATTAATACCGACCATTAGGGGAATGGGGAATGAATAGGAAAATTAGGGGGGGAAAAAAAAGTAAAAGAAAAACTTACCGAGGGTCTAATTAAAAGTGGTGGTGAAACCCCCCCCCCCCCAAAAAAAAATCTTCAGTCACGATGTCTGGCGTTAATGGACAACATAACTAGTACAAAGCACAAACATTCACTGATCTGTGTTTTTCGTCTGCAGAGCGATGCTGAGCGCCCTGATCCTGGTCGTGTTTCTCCTCTGCTACTGTTGCCATCGCAACACAAACAAGAACTTACAATACTGGCAGGAACAGCCGGAGGTCTTCACTGTCGACGAACAGGTGAGTCGCCTAGCAATGAGAGGAAGGAAGTACACTCTTTCAGGTACTGTTCCCACGCACTGATTTGAGTGTGACAGAGTAGCAGGTTTCTGGTGATGTTTAAAACCTTCAATAACAGAGACGGTTCAGCTCACAGCTTCACACGATCCTATTTTGAATGTTTTATTCCACTTTCATGTCAGTATCATCGCGGCTCAATTGTTACAAATTCTGCTTCGCATTCTGGAAGTTTCCGTCTTCAAATTTCGTTCCGAAAGTCGGCTATCCTGATTCAGAAGTTCGTAATTTTCTCCAGATCCTCTACACATCTTCCAGGATAATACCTCAAATTAGGCTAGAACTCATTAAGTATAATCCTGCCATCTGTGGTTATAAGAAGTCTGACTACTGACAGCGTCCTTAAATAAAGAAATAATTAGCATTACTATTACATCACCTATACCTTTTCGCGATTAAAGCGTCGTTAATTGAGCCATAAGAATAGTAAGTAAGTAAGTAAATTTTCTGTTCATTTTTTCAGTGCTATGAAGTTTCTGGAGTGTTCAGGCCTCAGGAGCCCTGTACCACGACCGCCTCAGGTCCTCCACCGGACTACGAGGTGGTTACAGCAAACAGATCCCAGAAGAACGAGGATATGGATGAGAGCGGGCTACCCACGTATGCGGCCGCCATGCGCCTGGAAGCACAGGGATACGTTTGAGTACAGAGCAGCCTGAGACTCAAGTGTTGTTCTTGTTGTGTGAGAAAATGTGAATGCAACGAGGGAGGGACTGTCAGTAGCTGCGTTTTTAAACTCCCGTTCTTGTGAATGGAACAGGAATTTGAAACATCACGAACCCGAGTTCATACTTCGCTGTTGACTGGTGCTTAATGCATGAGCAACTTAAAGTGGATACATGCTTCAAGTCTGTAATGTTTATTTGAAAATGCACGCTATGGTGAATATTTAACGCAGTAGAGGGAGCACGACTACAGTATGCTTCTTCTGCAGGACAGTGGGGTGTAATGTAATATTAAGGAACACTACTGCAGTGTGCTTCGTCTGCAGGACAGTGGGGTTTAATATAATGTTAGGGAACACGACTGCAGTGTGCTTCGTCTGCAGGACAGTGGGGTGTAATGTAGTATTAGGGAACACTACTGCAGTGTGTTTCGTCTGCAGGACAGTGGGATTTAATGTAATGTTAGGGAACACGACTGCATTGTGCTTCGTCTGTAGGGCAGTGGGGTGTAATGTGATATTAGGGAACACGACTGCAGTGTGCATCGTCTGCAGGTCAGTGGGGTGTAATGTGATATTAGGGAACACTACTGCAGTGTGCTTCGTCTGCAGGACAGTGGGATTTAATATAATGTTAGGGAACACGACTGCAGTGTGCTTCGTCTGCAGGACAGTGGGGTGTAATGTGATATTAGGGAACACTACTGCAGTGTGCTTCGTCTGCAGGACAGTGGGATTTAATGTAATGTTAGGGAACACGACTGCAGTGTGCTTCGTCTGCAGGACAGTGGGGTGTAATGTGATATTGCAGTCTTGATCCTTTTCTCCTTTATTTAAAAGAATATCAGCGCCCAAAATAGTGCCATTTAATTAAGGAATTATTTACAGAAACATATGTACTGTTTAATTCTTCTAAAAACAATTGCTTTCGGCAGTGGGCAGCAAGGCACATGTGGTTAATATGAGTGCAATATAAGGGATTTTAAAATGACTTAAATCTTTCTTACATTTAAAAATATTTCTGGTCTGCGGTTAAGCAATTTAAATTGAGTAGTTTGCTCTCGGGTTTGAAAACATACATACTGTAAGCCATTATAATATACCAGCCATATTACCCATAAAAACAAAAAGAGACTTCATACCTCAACAAATATTGTACGCAGCTGGGTACACCGTCGCGTATTGAGGCACCATTTTTGTACAGTTTCTTCACTTTCCACTGCGTTGCTCAGTTTAAGAGAATAAAAATATGGTAGTTTGTAATGGCGGCTAATTTGACAAAGGACTTCTTCGGCTGTTAATGGGCTATGTTACGAGTGAGTTCGCATTTGATACTTCTAAACACCCTTCAATTGCATAGATGCAGTCCTGTAACGATCTGCTTACAGTCGGCACGGACCGTTTTGAACATGTCAACAAAGTGACCAAAACAACCGTAACAAAGGCAAAGTTAAAGATCGCCCCGTAACTTACCATGCAGACACAGCGGAGGCGTAGATATACAGCTCCCTTTATTCTTAACCTATGTGCTAGATGGAAGTGGGAGGTAAACGCCACACTCTACTCACTTTGCCCCCAGGAAAGAACCCCGGTACCCTTTGTACAGGAGGCTGGGTGGGCCCCAGGGCATGTCTGGACTAGTGTGGAGAAGGGGTAATCTCTGACCCCCACAAAAATTGTAACAATTAAAGTGTAAAAATGTGCTGATGGGCGCACGTGTGCTACCAATGTGTTCTGAGAACCACAAATTGAGGCTGTGATCGTTCTATATGCGTGATGTAACTTGCCCGCTTTCATAAACTCACTCACAATATTCCCCAGACGATCACAAGATATTCCTGAAATTACTGCGTGTCCATTCACGGTGTTTACCAAGTTGCTGTACGAAAGACTTTGCGATGTTACGAAAGTCCTATCAAATTATTAATCAGATTTTTCAACCAGTTTCGTCCTCTATAAAAGTGAACACTCATAACCTTGTAACGATGGACGTTCAACTTAATACTGATGTCCTATACAAACGTACAGTTCCCATGTGACCTAGAACACAACGCGTTTCTGTTATAAAGAAGACCAATTCGTCAGTGCTGCAAAGTTTAGTAACAGCTGTAACCTTCAAAGCACATACTAACAGCGTGGCAAAATTTATTTTCTTAATGTTACAGCAGGTAGTATACATATTTGCCACTGTGATTTATACGGCAGAACTGTCAACAAAAGAGCTGACTTGTAAGCGATTTGTTGAGGGAACATACAAATGACAAATATAATGAAACCCAACCTTTCAGCACCAAGGTCACACACGCTTATATCCATCCAGTTGACACAATTTACACGCATGTCCAAATCTGTCTTCATCTAATGTTCTAAATTGCACGAAAATTTCTTTGGAATTTGTGCTACATATTTATCCGATATCAACCTCATAATTTCCCTACAAATGTCAGCCAGGGTACAAATTCTTAACCTCTTCATTAATTTGTTCCTAAACCCTGTTAACCATTTGTGACGCTTCGTTGTTTGAAAAACACGAGGCCAACTCGATACAACAACTTGAGAAATGCAAGTATAACGTGGCACCGTGGCTGTTCGGATCTGCGCTGCCCTTTGCACACATTCCAGCCCACCCAGGTTGCTTGATAAATTTTGCTGCGAAAAGAGAGACAAATAATAGAGAGTTTGTGTATTTTTGGCCTAGATATGTCGCTGTCAACATTGCACAAGGCTTTGCTGACTACTTAGCTTATTGTTAAGTACCTGATATTTTTGCCAGATGACACTCAAATTCTCACGACAGATTTTAACATAAGCCCCCACTATAAAATTTCGAGAAATTCATATCACTTGCAGGCGAATTGTTCCACGAGGACGTACAGACGGACAGATATAACGAAGTTAACAGTCTTTTTCCCTACGTTACGAAAGCACCTAAAAGCAACAAAGAATCTGATAACAAAATTACTAATTTGTATTATGCTTTGTGTGTGAAGTAATTTTCGAAGACAATATATCTCGTATAGCTAACACAGACACTTGACTTATATGTCTACTATTTATTATTAACGCCAGACGCGTCAGCGTCACTCACTCACTCACAATTTCCGTCTTTAAAGGAGCAAATTTCTAGCAAATCCGCTGCTGCGAATGTATGATAAAATAACATTATTACGCGCTAAGATAATAGCTAGAATAAATTACATTTCATGCGAACTGGGCTGACGACATGCCACTTAGGCTGTGTTGGTTGCCTGTCGCTTAGGACATATTAGTGATTCTTGTGCCTTAGGCGAACAATACTAAAGCTAACGTGTAGCAAAACCAGTAATTTGAATCTAGTCGTTGAATTCGTGATTTTTAATATTTCATAAGCAATGGTGCCATCGCTTTGCAAATGATTGCCTGCTCTAGTTGATGATAATATAACAGTTTCCTGTACCACACACGAAGCCCGTTGCGTGTTGCGTACAATCGAAAAGAGGGCCTCAAAACCATCACTGACAGATTCACGCAACAAATTATGTCGCGGATCACATTATAAACGAGGCCTGCCGATTAGTCTTTATCGCACAACGGTGGCCAATTACGTCTGAAGGCTACAGCACCACAGATCTTGAGCATTGTAAGAGGGTGGATGTTCAAACTGCTTCTCCACTCTATATGTACAGGAAGTTAGTTGTATGTAATTAATATGCTTTAAGAATGGTTTAAACTAAAGAATACAAAATATTTTCCAAAGTGTTCTTTTTCTTAATAGTATTTTAATTTTATGGCTAAATAAATTATATTTTTAATGTTCGTCTTTCCCAGTGTTTACTAAATATTTATACCTTGCTGCAGACCAGTTGGGAAGTATTTTAAGTCCAGATGAGACCCTCGATCCGTCTTCTACTTCGCCTGTTATAGTGGCTTTAAGGATCGGCCAATGCGGCCTAATAACCGCCATTTTTTATACAAGTAATGCCAAGCATTGGATCTCAGAAACAAGCCTGTTCAGACGTCCGATAATTTACTGATGTCTTGTATTGCACCTTACATTTCAATGTTGCCTGGCCTCAGGGTCCTTGATCTGAATCCTATTGTAAGAAAAGAGACTGTTAATATCTGAGGTAACCTTGCCACCTTCATTCCTGCAACTTAGGTCCCTTCAACTGGATGTGCTGTTGGTTTTCATCGCAAGAGATCTTATATTACAGGATTTGAAAGACAAACTCGATTGGAGGCTTGGAAGTGTATCTGCACACTCTCTGAAGCTTGTCACTACTGTGGACCTGATATCGCAGCTTCGCACTTAAGTATCTTTACCGGAAAAAGAGAGCCATTTTGTAGGAGACTGGGATGGGGCCAGAGCTCGTGTAGACGCTGTGGATAACAAAAAAATTTCTTCACCTACCGGGTATCAAACCCGTATCACCCTCAACCTTCCAACCCATGCCTTAACCACTCCTTTGTCTGAGCTATCCCGGTTCTCGAGATTAAAAAGTCGTCACTAAATGATAAAAATCGGCGTCTGCCAAGCTTGTGAACTCCGCGGACCAGCTGACAACCCCACTTGACCCTGATGAAGATCTTACGTGTTATACTGGCCTACTTAGATGAGTTATTCCTAGCAAAATCTTTTCCTTTTTTTGGGGGGGGGGGTTATTTTATTCAAACTTCTTCTTATATACGGCGCACATTCTTGTTTGTTCGAGGATCAAATAAATAATTCCTTTTAAGTTGTATTCTCAAAATTGTTTTTGTTATTTGTGGGCCATACGATAAATATGGAAAAATAAAATAGCTAGACTTAAAAACAAACACCGCAATGGAAAAAACTCTTGTTTACAATATAAAAGGTGACAGCAAATAAATCTATAAAACCCATCAATTAAAAGTTCAGAGTCCAGAGTTTGGCCCGAATCATATATTTGGAAATTTTACCTAAACAATTAACTTTGCAATCGCTGTTTTACAATTATAAAGAAAACGGGCTGTAGCTTTACATAGCTGGCCCGTGAGCGTGCTAATGAACCTGCTGGTTCTATAAAATGCGGGCAGTAAAGAAACTGTTTCGCATCAAAAACTCTGTCCCGTGGAGATAGTCAAGTAGTTAGAATGACAGTCGGGTAGTTAATCAGTTAAGCAGTTAGTCACTATGTCATTACCCTATGCACTAGCATTAAATTGCTTTTAATGGAAACAACTGTACGTTTTTCAAAATAACTTTATTTCAGATTAAAAAGTCTATATCCAAGTAAATTTCTCACTGGTTTCGGGGGATGAAAGATGGAGGGTCGATCTGACCATACGCATGTTCTTCGTTCATAAGAAAACATTCTAATAAATCGTCAGCACGAATTCCGAACCAAATTCAATACCAAATGCAGCTGTTTTAAAAATACTGTACTTAAAGTCCCTAGCTCATGTACTGCAATAACAGGAACAGTAAACCGCTCTTAATCAATGGAAGAAATTATAAATAACTTAAAAGAAACTGTAATGAATGTCAAATTTCGGAAAACTCTAGTTCTACTTTGGATAACTGATGTAGCTACAGGGCATTGGCTGTGAGGTGACTTTCTGCTCAGCAATTCGTTACACTGTAGAGAATGCCTGAGCAGGCAGTATGCGTACCAAGCTCCAAATGGTAATGGGTCTCACTATTGTTATCGAAGTTTGCTACATAAGTGGGGATGGCTCCGGATTCGTTACTTAGAAGAGAGTTACTGTTACGTGTTCGAGTTCGTTCGACTTTAAATTGTACAAGATAATTCGTGTTTAATGTATTTAGAATATTATACTCCATGTGGTAATCTGCACGTCGAGTTGAGCGCCTTTGGTTGATGTTATTTGGCTACATTTCTATATTCAGATTCTAAAACTTTGGTACTGCATTGGGTTATAGCGAAGGCAATGATTTTGATTCGCTGGTAAAGCTTTGGCATTTATTTTAAATTTGTAAACTCGTGTATAAATTGTAAATTGTATGTTTTGCTACTACCTTAACCCTGTAGCAAGACAGCTTTAGTAAACCAGACTAAAAAATTAGCAGTATAGTTACATTTCTTACTCAGGAACAAGAAGGTAACATCTGCATTACAAAGTTCTTGAGTCCTCGGCTAGCTATACGAACTGATAAAATTTTTGGCAAGACTAAATTTTTCCCGCAGGCAGCAGTCTCTCCGGAGGCAGTAATGATATTTAGAACGGAAGCAGCTGACAGTAATCTGCTAGGAAAAACCCAAGAATGAATGATGGCAGCACTGTCAGAACAGAGAAGACCTAGATGACGTGACTAGAACCGTAGAATGCGTAGGGCGTAGTTTGAGTCACAACTGTCACCGGGAGGCAGTACAAAACTTTCACGATCCTCTCACAATAACAAAACATATATGAACTTTATAGACACCGTGTTGTGATAACTGACAACAGCGTTGTGTCAGACAAAATGTGTCGAAATATTTCCTGTTCGACACTGAATATTGGATTCGCTTTTTGTCACTGGACACTTGATTGCAGTACACATACCGTTGTAAAACCATCTGACGCTGTGCAAGATGTGTAGAAGAAATTCTAAATATTTTGTAGAAAAAAAAAGAAAACGTTAGGGAATGAAAACAATTTTAGAAAATTTTAGCAAGACAGTCAGTATGAGACTGCTTAGGCCATTGCTAAAAGGAAATGTACGCAATTCAACAACAAAGACAAGAGATATTCTGCAATCTTAGAATGTTGGTAGGAGTAAAACTTAAAAAAAGTGTAAATAGGAAGCAATACGCTACCAAAATGAGCATAGGTATTTTTTGCTACACATATTTTGTTCATTTAGAAGCACTAATACGGCTACTAGGTTCAGTGCGGAGCAACGAAGAAACTTACAGACGTATGGAAATCTGCCAGTTTCCTACTGTGTACGCAGCAGATGTTGTGACAATTTCAAATGTGACCCACCACGTCTATTAATGATTTATCATCTGTATGTAAAATTGGTCAAAATCGGTTCCGCTGCACATTAACAAAAAACATTGCAAGAATAATTTTGGTAGCCCCCGTAAATCCATCAAAAAATTCATATGTGAATTAGACCTTTCGCGTTTAAGTGCGCGGCAAACCCTGAACGCGACCGAACCATGTCAACACCAGGTGAGAAACGTACAAGGGTTGAGGCTTGTACCGTCTTTTTTTTTAAATGAAGAAACTTGAACCAAAAATTCATGCCTTGGACACGTTCAGCGACGAGGCAATACTACTCACCACAGACCACCTGAACAAGCACAATTGCGTCTCTTGGGTACTAAAAAATCTATATAGGTCTGTCCTTAGGCAACACAAGAGGGACAGTCCCAAAATTTAGATGTGGTGTGCTGTAACTGTACTCAGAAATATCTGTTTTTTTGTTTTTTTTTTTTTTGCGAAGACACGATCAGTGGTCCCCGATTCTTTGATGTGCCAAACAGCACGAGAATGGACAACCTTCACAAGGCGTCAGGCATTCTGGGTCATTTCAATTGAACTGTGTTTTACTCCACTTTGTTTGTGAGATTTTACCCATCTGGACAAGTTTCCTTGCCAACAAATTAGTAGGGTCGGGCCCCTTCGGCACACGTAAATCCGTGTGATGTCTGTCTCAAGGTATTACAAAAGACCTTGTCTATGGCAGCAAACCAAGCGACGTGCAAGAACTCCGAACAAAAATTCGAGGCTTCATCGTGCCAGTACCACCAAAATGCCACATACATGCCGATAAGAGTGGAGGGTGATTGCAGCCTCGTTGAATAAGCTTTCTGTATTTTAATTAAATTTGATTTAAATAAACGTAATTTAAACACATTCACACACATGATAACACAGTTAATCCAGCTGTATGATCCCAAGGAAAGAGATGAACCCAACCCTTGTGTTGGGAGAGAAGAGCAAGGAGCCCACACTGCTTGATTTCGTGCAAATTTCTGAGTGAAGCTACGATAATTCACACAAACCACAAATCACAAACACAAATGACGAACCTGATTAAAGGATTATCGTGATAGGATAAAACATGTAGTAAAATCAACCTTCATTACATCTAACAGAATCAAACTATCACGATCAAGCATCACAAGCCGCTGCGCACCGTACATCAAGATGCTATAAGTAACTATAAGTAACGCTGCGGTAATCAGGCTTCTGTTTGAAGGTTAGAGTTTTCTGATAACACGCCGTGTTGATTTGTAATAACTGAAGGACTTAGTGCCCCCTTTTTAAAGGTGGTTGAAGAAGGTGTCTATATGAATGCCAGAATCGCGTCCTTTCCTATTGACATATAATCAGCACACAACACAATTAATACTGTGGGTTACGCGGTTCAGATCTCTATCTAGGCCAGAATTAATCTTTCTTTGAAAACTCCATGATTATTCTTAAAGTTTAACATGGACACTTGGAAAAGAGCTAAGTGAGACAAGTTTTCTTCAATTTTTTTCGATCTTCCTCTGTCGTTATCGTTATAGCAATGCTTCACAATTACATTTCATTCATCTAACCCGAAGCGGTAAAAACTTCGCAAATGACAGTGCCGTTTAAGAATACCCTCATCTGTCTCTTTCCTTGCTCAACATAACGCTTGCACTTAAAATTATTAAAGAACCCATGACCTACGACACGAAAAGTTCCAAGTCGGCACGTAGAATAAATTAGAATTTGCCGGCTAGACCAAGGTCAGGTTCATATCGCGGCATCTATCTCTAAGTTATCGATTAGCTAAGAACATGGCTGCTACAGTGGATGGAGCAGAAAATATCTCTACTTCCCGCCAAACACCTACACAATCACGGAGCCCTTACATTCCATTGCTTCGTGTTTATTAGGTAGAAACACACTCTACGATGCCATTATTATTCCAAAGGAACGTGCCTTGTTAAACAAAGCCTTCTTTTCTCTACCTCAATGAGTAGACACAGAAATCGGGGCGCACGTGTATGAGACGCCCGTCGCTAAGCCAAACGCCATTCTCAGTCTCGCCAGGTGAGGACCAAACACTGAAGGAATTCGTCGAGATTAATTTACAGTTTTAAGTATCATCGAATCTATGGGTGTGTGGTTTTGTTCAGCTGTATACTTTCAATATCAAATATTAATTTACCCATGGAAAAAAAGCAGCGCCGCCACCTGTGTAGCTGTAATTGTCTAGGCAACGACAGCAAGTCAGTGTGAGCAGGGCTCGAACTGTCAACCTAGTATGAGTTGGGTCTTTGAATACTCGAGCTAACAAACTCTTCTACCTCAATTATTATGGCAAAGAAGCCACTCGTCTCCCTTTTCTCTTCTCACGTTATTGTCACCTACCTAGAAAATAACCTGCAATAACAACTCCTGCTTAATCTTTGCTTTGTACTAGGCTGAAGACTAAATTAAGTTTCTGTACTTCCTTTCACGTTTCTGTAATCGAGGATGATTTAATCCTTATTCATGTCGTTAGTGTGTAGCCAAACGGTTGTCTACTTGCTCCCTTTTATCGTCGTCTCAATCCCAAGGAAATCTTTTCTTCTTATGAAAATTCTGATGAATGTAGAACCTCTTCTCCTTCTGTCAGTGTGACGCCCAATGTCAATACCTCTGTTTAGTTTGACGTTGCTGATGGAGTCATGCGGCTCGTGATCTTAGTCAATGGTACTTTCCTGTGATTGTAATGGGGATGGCTTCGCCGTTTTTATACAAAGGTGTTTTCTACTGTTATATACAGGTGTATTTTACATGTATACTTAGAGGCAATATTATATACCCAGACCTACAGTCATATGTACGACAGTAATTGCAGTAAGCATTTCGACTAGTTAGTTTATGATTAGCATGCTTTCATAGTATTTCGGAAAAACCACGTAATAACTGTCAGACAGAAAGGGAAGCAGGGCACGTTTCCCAATTTATTACTATGGCAGTTGATCCTTGACCCGGCAGGGGAGAGAGTGTATTTCTGTCCCCTAAGTTTTCTTCTCCAGCGTGAACTGATATAAGACACGCTTCCCTAAAAGCATTACCTTTAGCAGGAGTTGAAATGTTAATGTTAATTACAACGCTTGTGAGCCATGTCAGTGTTTGGACCTAACTGTGTGGTGATTATATTCAGTTTGAAGTTCTTTTACCCAAGCCTGGCAGTGCACTCTCAATCTGGACAGTCTACCAAGCAGATCCGTTTGTACCCGGGGAGTCTGATTAATAAATTCATTTGTCTCGACTCAAATGTGGCATTAACTATTACCCCAAGAATCACAGCCATTGTTATTTACCCACCTGCAGATGCAACACTGGTGTCAGGTGTGTGTGCGGTATGTACAGTAAAGTCGCGACGTCGGGACAATAAGAATAGTACAACGGCCGAACGACCCCAAGAGAAAATCGAACGGCGGGACCAAGGAAACGGCGAGACAGGAAATTCTGCGTTCCGAGAAGGAGGCTACAGCAGGCAGCAAGTTCATGTCCAGGCAGCGGGCAGCATGTTCGTGTCCAGGCAGCGGGCAGCAGGTTCGTGTCCAGGCAGCGGGCAGCAAGTTCGTGTCCAGGC
>Ga0123352_10017061_pt1 | contig 11579 bp, 7 predicted proteins | sample TergutLab28metaG_FD_89700 | JGI IMG/M metagenome (GOLD analysis project Ga0123352, IMG submission 89700) | Labiotermes labralis P1 segment gut microbial communities from Petit-Saut dam, French Guiana - Lab288 P1 | ecosystem: Host-associated > Arthropoda: Insects > Digestive system > Gut ...
CTATTCAGTTGTTCAGTGAGAGGGATTAAGCAAATGCAAAATAGCAGTGGTGATAGTGAGTCTCCTTGAAATATTCCACATTGTATTTTTATGTCTTCTGTTTCTATTAGCTTATTTTCTGTGCGTAGGCGCATACGTGTTTTATTATTATTATTATTATTACTACTACTACAACTACTATTACTAGAACAATTATACAAGTGGAGAACGGAAAATATGACAAAACACAATAGCTCCAAAAACAAACATTTTTGTGCATTTTCAGGGATCATAATTGGTGACAATCAGTTCTGCAGAATACGTGCAATAACGTGCAAAGGTTTACATCTCGCCAATGAAATCATATGTAGTTGTACACTTTTCTCTGTAAAGTTAGAATATGTCCTCATACGAAAAGCCAGTGCAAGACTTAGAAAGTGAACATTATAAACAAACTAGTATCGTACATACGAATGAAAATTTGGGTTGGATCCGGTGTTTCCTGTTTTCTACCACGAACCTAAAGGGAAATGCCACAAAGTTCTTTTGATATTTGCCCGGTACTCTTGCCAATATGCAAGGCTGCAATAACTATTAATGGCATAATCACGTATAGCGGTATATTTCTGTATGGGGTTTGAATCCTCTCTCTCTCTCTCTAGTTTTTTTCATTATACGAGTAAACTTTAATTACTTAATTCATATGACAGTCTTTATTCAAAAATTTTTAATATTTCAACTACTGCAAGCCGAGTTAGTGATAAGGCAAGCAACTGTAAACTGGGTTAGCAATGCTGGCGAAAATGCTATTAATATTGCTACTGATGACACACAACAAAGACCACGCTGATGATGATGATGATGATGATGATAATGATGATGACGACAATGGTAATAAATAGTCCGATCCTACTTTTTTTTCGAACTAGTCAAGTGACGCCAACATCCACATTTCCAATACATACCTGAAAAGCAGATAAAACAGATTACTTGTTTGAAACACAGTTATGTCTTATAAAAACAAGTCTTAGCTTCACTGAAGACGCCCTATTAATTGCGTAATTGCAGAGCGTCGAATTACACAGCTACGCTGGAAGACAAACCGGGAAGTTGGTAAGTCTACTAAGGTTCTAGCCTAGAATTTACGTGGACACCCAGAAAGCCAAACAATGCTCAAACTGGTAGCCTACAACCGGTATTTGCGTTGATTCCAAGTCGAACGCGTGGGTCCAGGACTGCCGACTACCACACAGTGCACAAAAATTCTTTTGTCAGTATATTAATGGGATGTGCACTGGGCAGTGGTTGCATCCCTGCTTCGGGTCAGAAGGTAAGCTACTTATTATATTGAAGATAGTTAGCTCAGTCGGTTTAGTAACTAATGTACAGGAAGGACGACAGAGAAATCGAGACTGACTTCTCAGTAGGGGCGCGAGATATTTTTCTCCGAAGAATCCAATTCAGCGCTGCGGTCCAACCAGTCGTCCAATCAACGGGGGCTCTTTCTCGTGAGATAAAGCGGCCGTAGAATGAAGCTTACTACTCATCTCCATTTAGTACTTATCTGAGTTCAGTGACGAATTTCCCCTCCTTTACTTACCATGCTTCGTAGATGTGTGGAAACTCGGAGGACGCATTTTCACACGTGAGTACTAGAAGCAACTAAGCGTGCTTCACACCAGCATTCCCATCCCCCCTCCTAAGGGGATATGGAACCGCAACTTGAAGTGTACTGGTTATTTGGGAATACGGAGTTCGAAAGCCCGAAGTAAGGTAGGCTATCCTCAAGTAGGTTTTCTGTGGTTTTCCGAAGTCTTTAAAGACAGAGTACAGTGCACAGGTAAAGTTAAACCATGTAAGCGGATTTCGGATATATCCAAATCAAATCTAAGCCGTACTTTCAGCATTCCTTAGTAAAAAACAAAGCCATACCTTTCGCAGGACTGAACAGATCCTTAGGACTCCAGGAGGTTAAGGCTCCCGGAATTTCTAAACAATGGCATACGAAGGTGGTTAAGGGTAGGGTCAACCCTACGCACCACATTCCTTAATACTTGCTCTTTTTATTCATAGTGCTGTAGAAAATTCAGGTGCATAATAAGATTATCTGGCGTTGATAATGCGTTTATAACCTGCAGGATATGATCCTGTCATAAGGGTAACAAATATCGTCACACGTGACAAGAGGAAAATGAAAGAGACAGGTTTCGTTCTTGTTCCTTCATGATTGTCGTTCCCCAGCGACATTCCATCAGCTACATATGGTGATGATCCCAAATAAATGTTGGATAATGAACGAGTAAATGAATGAAGATATGAATACGTCAATGAATAAAAGAGAAATTTTAAATTTTCAGCACTAAACTAGCATTGAATAAAGGAGACTGAGAAAGACGAGGCAGACTTCAATTCATGATACCTTTTCTTTGGACCGTGATTTGAACTTGAAGACGCAAAATATGAAGAAGTGTTCCCAGTTAAACCGTGACGTTTATTTACGACTTATGAAGTTCATGCCTCTCACGGAACTACTTATCAGCAACAATACGTCAAGTGATCGCGTGTTGTGCACGCCACATCGCGTTTTGGCCGGCAGCGCCATTCAGCCGCGCAGAGTACAAGGTAGCATGCATTCTCGGATAACGAGCTGAAATCCCCATTGCAGCATGGTTGTTTTACCGTCTGTTCATGAGACAGAAGCTTTTCAAAATGATGTATCGTCAGCCAAACTGTCCTACAGCCTGAGTAGGATTTATAGAGCTGAACAACCAGAGACTGCAGCATCCCAGAGGAAGAGAAAAAGAAGGTGACGATTATGATAATGCTGATGGTTGTGATTTTCGTCCAGCGGGGAGAATTTTCTTTTACTCGAAGCGGCCGAAAGCCGGAAAGCCTATCTGAAATCACACTTGTTCAGAAAAATATTAACAGTTCATTGTTTAGAGTGCAAGGCCATAATTTTGCAAGCGTGCGTGTGCGTGCGTGCGTGTGTGTTTGTATATATATGTACATATATGTGTATGTATTTGTGTATATATATATACATATACATACACACACACACATTAAACAGGACTGTCAACAATCCATTCGGACAAGGTATTCCAAATTCTAAATGGTGTTCTCAAGTCGTTAAAGTCAACAGTACATGCAATTTTAGGTCCCACCTACTTCACATTGTCATGTCCTGCTGTGCTTATTGTATAGGGAAACAGTAACTTCATATGTACCAGTTACAAAAGGATTTATATTTGTCACTGGCTTGGACATTTATTTATTCGTTTCTGCAATACCACAATTTTCCCCCTTTTCCTTACTATACACAAGAAAGTCAATAATTCATAAAAGGCTGTATTAATCACGTGACGACATTCAACTAACTTTCCACTGTCAGTCTCCTATCACAGAAGCTATACAATCTCAATAACTGACAGCGTCGTTAAATAACATAAGGGAGACAATGGAGATGACATGTCAGTTTCAATTTTATGTGGGTAGTTTCATCTTACCCACCCCATCTACACAAACAAACGGCGACATTTCAATGTTCTGCAGCATTTCAGGCTGAATGCTGGCTCTTGTTTCCTTCTGTAATCTTACTGCAAACCAAGTGCCAAACACATTCGGTTTCTTTATGTCAGACGCCTGATAAGTAGCACCTCTTAACACCGATAACGAAAACAGCCAGTCTGGAGCAGTCGATATTTATTGATGTGTTTTAGAAATTCCACAACTTTTATTGAAAGGGAAGGTAAGTAACATACACTAAAAATCCATATATATTGTCTTGTGTACCAACTGTAAGATGCGACATTTTTAGTACGAGTTATTAGCCCCCGTCTTCCCAACCCTGAGGTTGGATGACTGCCTCCTTTCAGTTGTACGCTAATGATTCCTGGATACATCCACAGCTGTCCTGCTTCCCAGCATGCCGCCTCCTGCGTCCTCAACATGAGGATGTGCCATGCCGTGGTGACAAGGGACCCATTGAACATGAAACCGCCCATAACCTTCTTGTTTACAGAACGCACAGACTGCAGTAAACTTATACGATAGTGATCAAGCCGTAAAACGTCCTTCGAGCGTGAAGAAGAACAAATGACAATGAAGTCGAATGTAACTAAATTTTACACCCTTTCATAAACACAAATACAATGCGGTCTGCAGTTAATACACACATTAACTCGCCTTTTGATGATATTTCTTTTCCATTGTTTTCATTTCCGTAACAACACCACAGAGAGAAACAGGTACCGGGGTGCTGATAAGTCCTTAGCCCGACCAGGAAAGAAACAAGCTCGGAAGAATGTCAGGGACGAGCGCGATTTCAACAATATCGAGACGCGAGCTATCACTAAGTTTTTTTTTCTGCAAGGCAAGGCGCCGAAGTAAATTCATGCCATTCTGACAGAAACATTAGTTTGTTTCCTTCCTGGTCAGGCTAAGGAATTATCAGCACCCCTGTACTTGCTCAAAGCTGAAAATTCATTACACGGTCACGTGTTAGTAGATGCACTACATTTATGAAACCCGTTTATTGCCACCATGAGAATCGCATAGTTAGAATACCAGATTTCTCATTTCCTCAGAACAAAGTTCATCCCGTGTTTCCGAGACAAACAAACCATTCGTAGTCGCATTATCTCTCAGCTCCTTTGTCTCAGTTTTAGGTAACAGAACATGGAGCAGTGGTACTTACGGTATATTGCAGATACTTAACACAGTACATATCTCGGTCTCAGTGCCTGAATGCAGCAACGGCCGCATCGAATCACGCCCAGAGCCTGAAATTTTGTATGTCATTGTGGTGATAGTGGCTTACAATACAATAATTCTCCATTCTTGGAATCCTGCAAGTATCTTAACAAGTCGGAGTTTTTTGCTGGATATCGCGAAGAGATTTTCCTTTCGTCAAAATTTTCCGGGCCTAACAATCACCTCGTCCGATGGGATCAGTGGTAGGAGCGGAGGGGCTCTGTTCCAGGAGGTAAAGTGGTCAGGGTGTGTGATCACTCAACTCCATCTAGTACAGAAGTTAGTGCGTAACGATTTACTCGCACTCCCACGCATGTCATACAGCAAGTTCACCGTAAATGTATTGTGCCCATTGCTGTTTCCGCTCCTTCAGAAAGTGACAGGTCTTCAAGTAGAGTACGTTTTTCCGTTTCTGTTTCGAATTGGGCAAAACTGCTGCACAAACATTCGTGATGCCAAATCAACAAGCAAAATCAAGCATTTTGATTACTTTTCAAGTACAGATGTGGAATGGCATCTGTCGAGGATGCTGAGCGTTCGGGAAGTCCGTCTACTATCAAAGCGTTCCGAAGCGTGACACACCCAGTTTCGTGGACGCAAGATGTAGTTTCGACAACGTGAGGTTTGGTTTCCTTGGGACCCTGCATTTACAAAAATAATGTGACTCTCTCGCTGCTTCTTTTTAAGACAAGTAGGCTACATTCACCCTCAGCACCAAATGGCAATAAAACTTCTCTGAAAGAAAAATGGTTGAAAGCAGCTAGAAAGCCACAAAACCACATTCTTGAGTAAGGAGTTTGAAGATAATGAAGTAAATGAATATGTAAGTCGTTCAGGTCAGAGTCAGAAAAAACTGGAAGAAATTATGCTCCAACTAAAGAAAAGACAGCCCGATATAAAAACAAGAAGAAAGGACGAAATAAATAAGATCAAGTCACGCGTGTTACTCTTCCTGGACTATCCTCACGATACAGGCGGCAAGCTGCTCTGGAAGGTCAGTAACTGTTTACCGAAAGACATGGCGTCATATCCAAGAAAACGTGTACATTCAGAAATCTAAATATTTGTAGAGTACATGATTTGTAGACCTAAATTAAATGAAAGAAAACGTGTCCTGGCCCACACAACTGTGTGGTCAGAAAAGGCAAACGCCCTTGTCCAAATGCGGCAGGGTTCTTGTGTCCGCTTCCTTTCCTAAATCGCGAAGAGCAACAAAGTACTTTAGAAACTGTGTTACCAACTTCTCTTGACGGGTTAGAAAGATAAACTATGCTAAAACATCTTGCAGTAATTAGACAGAACAACTCCAACCAACCACAGGAGCAGCAGCAGCAGCAGATGAACGTTCACATAACCTATAATTCCACTTCTCAGTACCATGGGACAAATACACGTATGAAACCGTGTTGCGCGTGTTGCGCAGTTTGTTATAACCTAGGAATCAATGTAAAACTTTTACGTGAAATTACGCCCTACGTAACATTCTTTGGAGAATTAAACCAAACTGTCGAGAGAATAATACGACATACCGTTTAGGGGACGTGAGATTGGAGGTGTTGAAAACTCGAAGTTGTTTGAGTGCCTTGAATTTTGGTTTCGTGGTCGCGGGCGTCCGCGCCAAATTTTGTAAAAATAATTAAGTTTGTTCAAATTTTCTAATGGGACACGTCCACACACTTATAGAGGCATATACAAGGTAAAGGTAAAGCAATCCCATTACAAGCCTGGTCAGGCCCAGAGGGTTCCAGGAAGTTAAGGTTCCCAGATTTCGTGACAACGGCACAGGACGGTGGTAGTTTGTCAGCCTTACGCACCGGCTGTTAGAGGCTGAGTCGACGCCAGGGTCATAGTGCGATCGGAGGGATTTTATGTCAATGAAAAATCCACTGACACCAGCTGGGATCGAACCAGCGACCTTCCGATTTGTAGCACAGCACCTTAACCACTGTGCTACTGCGGTCCCCCGGCATATAAAAGAGACAACAAAATTATAATAATCCATTTTTTATTTTAATGTTTTAAGGTACTAAGTATGAGCTTCCTGAGGAGACACAGTATTGTCGAAACATGTAGGAGGAGTGTGATAATTTGTCAATTAATTGTGCATTTGTTGGTCATTGTACAAAATACAAAATATGAAAATAAAAATATATAAATCAACATTTTCCTTAAGGAAGGAAGTGTGCCTGACAACTGAATCGAGAAACGCTGTTTCCATATAAAGAGATAGTAGAAATATGGAAAGAACAGTATTAATCAATATAGCTGGAAGAAGGATAGGGCTTCACTGTCATGTTCAAAGTGACGGAAATGGAGGATTTTCATAATATATTATTTAAGATCGTGAACTAATGGCACTTCAAATGTCTACAGCCATCTCTAAATACATATCGTTAAACATTCATTACATGCGGAGAAACAACTTTTAAGTATACTCTGATGAGGAAAATTTTGCGTGTGGTTTAAATCTTTATATGTTCCATGAGACACTGTTTTTTCGAGGTTGAAGGGATTGCATGCTTTGATGCGGCCCAGAGACATGCCGGCGGCAGAGTGGCTGCTGCTTTGACAGACAGATCAAAGTGCGACTCAAGGGAAGACAGCACTTGCATCTGCGGTGAAAACAACCTGACTAGGGTACCAACACGAAATCACAGTCGTGGCGAAGGGACGGGAGACATCGGCCAGCAAAACGCGAACTACTGACAGGTTGATATTATGAATGTTGTGTTAAGGTTTATATTATGAATGTTATGTTACGAAAGGAAGTGCCAGAATAAATTCTATACAATTTAAATTATACATGAAGTAATCGGATCTGGAGTACCATTCCATTTGGCAAGGCCCTGATTATCAGCCACTGGCGCTAATATGGGGATCTGATAAACTATTAATTATGGTTTATAGTAATTTACTCTAAAGTTAATCTTCTTACTGGTTTTAAGATTTGACAGTAAGGAGTTAATTTTGTTCCTATGCTCATTCATTACGCAATAACGACGTATGAGGCGTGGAGGCAGATATCCACTTAATCTTAATTAAGGGGAGAAGAGTGTTTGGATTCACGACGTGGCCTCTCGAAACCCAGCTGACAGGCGGCTGGGTATGGGTAAGTCTTAGAAACGGTAAATAGGCGGTAATGAACATACAAAGCTTTATTACGCCGGGAATCGAACTGTGGTCCTCCATCCTATAACCTCGTTACAACAGCAAATTCTGTATTTGGTTCCTTCCATACACAAGGCAGTTTCAAGAATATGTTTCCAGAAATCTCCTCATTGTCCTTGTTCGATGCACAACTACGCGGGCTATTCATTTCTCCCTGTCTGTAATATTCACTGCAACAGCTTTTCGATTCCTCTCAAGATTGACATTCAAGACGGAACCCAAAAGTTTCTTCAAAATAATGTAACAAAGTAAGCCTTTGATTGAAAGTTTTCACGCAATCCAAACGCTTCGCCGTACACAGTTTTTACACATCTGTCAGACACTTATATTCACCAACATACGTACAGGCTAATCAAGCATTTCAATACTCCCCCGTTGCACTATGCACCTCTGAATTGCGGGTGTCTCTGTGACCATATTTCCGGATCTCCCGTTTCTTATATTCCATCGGCTCAACCAACGTGTTATACAATTACAAATATGCTGCATTGGGCATTGTTTTATAAAACTACTTCTCCACTTAATTGCAACTACAAAATGCAGCCTTATAATAAAACCAATGAGAAGCACTAATTTCTCAAATTTATATTTGGAATAAGACTCTACATGTTTCGGACAGTATCTCTGTCCATCATCAGGAGTATAGCACTGTACACACAGCCAATAGGTATAGGTCAAACAGGTTATGCTGAATGCTTGCTACCGGGATCAGGATGGACACAGATACTGTCCGAGACAAGTAGAGTCCAATTCCAAAAATAAATTTGAGAAGTTAGTGCTTCTCGTTGGTTTTATTATAAGTATATATCACGATGCACGGTCATCACAATGCCAAATACAAAATGCAGCGTCCTTAAAAATCTGATGGTCAGGTAGCTTTAAGCTACACAATGACCTAGATATTCATCACTGTGTACAGACGACTGAATCCGGTATAACCACTTCCTTCATGTTTCATTTTAATATTATACTGAAGTATGTTTTTTTTTACAATTTTTTTTTCACAAGTATTCCCATTCTGTTTAGGTTACACGCACTTCTCATTTCCTTCATTTGTAGCTTACGTGTCGCATATCGTATGGTATTTAACCCTTTACCTGCTAACGTGGAGAATATGGTGAGTTCCGAATAATGCTGGCAAAGGGCAGATTGGATTTTACTCGGCGTTTAAAGGGTTAATGTGGTCACCTTAATAATATTTGGTGAAGATGACTATGAAGTTCATATAAAATGTTCATTCCATCTGGTTGAAAATTGAGCTACACTGTATCAGAAACTCCGGGGGCGTTTGTTATAATTCAAGTGTTACTATGCAGGTTCTGAATTCAAAAAGAAGTACTACACACTTTAAAGCCCCTAAAATGTAACTGGCAGACCTACATGTTATATGCAAAGAAGAATGCATATTTGCTACGTTCTACTATAGTAAGAAGTACAATATGAGTTTGAAGTCCCTTTGCTCTGCCATGTTCGATGCAATTATGGTCGGCAGATACATTTATTATCAAGAGTCAGCACTGTATACAGTGCAGTCGGTCACATGAAACTGTGATATGAAATTAATTAAGCAGTGCACTTAATACAACTTTACTGAGAAGAAATTGCAGGTAAAGATGGAGACAGAATATTTATTGAAGTGTGGCACAGTTCACTTACACACGTTGCCACACATCCCAAAACAGAATCAAAATTTATATTTTTATTATTACCACCACCAACACTACTGGGGGCCGCGGTAGCACAGTGGTTAAGGTGCTGTGCTACAAACCGGAGGGTCGCTGGTTCGATCCCAGCTGGTGTCAGTGGCTTTTTATTGACATAAAATCCTTCGGATCGCACTATTTGCCCTGAGGTCGACTCAGCCTCTAACGGAAATGAGTACCAGGATTATTTCCTGGGGGTAAAAGCGGCCGGTGCGTAAGGCTGACAACCTACCACCATCCTGTGCCGTTGTCACGAAATCTGGGAACCTTAACTTCCTGGAACCCTCTGGGCCCCTCTGGTCCTGTAACGGGACTGTTTTACCTTTAACTTTACCAACATTACTACTGCTAATATTAGTGCTACTACCAAGACTACTACAGCTGTTGCTACTATTTCTGTCCATGCTGATGTTCTGTCGATGGTCATATTTTTCGTGGCATAGATAGAATACATGCCGAACGACACTTTTGGAGGTTGTTGGGTATTTGTGGATTCCTTCTGATGCAGTCTGTCTTATTTGAATACAGGCTGGCCTACGTCTTTTCAAAAGAATTTGGAATTAATTCTTCCACTTAGGTCGAGTAGATACTATGACAAAGTTACGGGAGTAACATGAAATTTTCGAAATTTGTGCCTATGAAAGTGAAAATTATATAAAAAAAGACAGGTGTAGACCTACAGGAAAAGACAAATAAGACAGGCAATGTTTGTATAACGTAACAGTAAGGCACGATCCTGCGACCATTGTTGCAGCGGAAAAGCAATAAATGACATATTCTGAGTGTGTTTGTAGCCTTTGGTATCCAGCACTCCATGCGCATGCGCCTTCTTGTCATTTGTGGCCTGCCCCACTCTTCAATATTTGCCCACATTGTCTCATAAGCGAAAGACTTAAAAAAGTTTCTGGACAAAACACGTTTATTTTCATTTCCTCTGTACAACATGTCTGAAACATTTCTCTTTCTAAGAACTGAGCGATGTGATCACACATGTAAATGGGCCTTCATATAAACTACACGTTATTCTTGTCAAATTTTGGTGAAACTTAAATTTTCTCGAGAGATTTTCGAAAAATAACGAATTATCAAATTTCATGAAAATCCTTGGTAATGGGAGATGAGTTGTTCCTTGCGGATAGAAGAACAGACATGACGAAGCTAATAGTCACATTTCGCAATTTTGCGTACGTGCCTAGAAATGATAACGCAAAATTGCAGCATGAGGGCTTCTATAATAGACGAAGTGGTAATTAAATCTGCCCGATCACCTTCCTTGTTCTTCAAAGAATTATGATCACAAGTAAACCCTACAAAATTGTATCCTTTCTTTGCACTACAAGAAAGAAGACCAGCTGGTATATCCCAGTCAGTTTAGGCTAGTGTGTTAATCAATGCCATATTATTTCTTTCACATCTCATTCCGAATGCTGTGAGGCTTGATGGACAGTACCGGCGACACATAAATAGGGCACAAGTATACATTAACAGACACTTGGTACACGTTCGGTATTAGCCTGGAAGCCGAACTGTCACTGTATGTCTAACTACACTTCCCTCTCCCTCCAAACCTATCAGTTGCACTCCACACCACTAATAAGTCATTTCACAGCCAGAACTGGGGATGAAAACTGCTTTGAAATTAGGTAGTGGCGCTCCAGTGGACACGTCACTAGGCATCTGACCGGCAGTCAATAATTGCTCGTGGTTAAATTACATTTCCAATCCGATGGTAATGAATGCTGTTTCTGATGGTAAGGGTGATGATATGACATGGGAGATGGTGACTGGATTGGGCTGGCCCAGGATAGAGACAGTTGGCGGACGCTTGTGAGTGCGGTAATGAACCTTCGGGCCCCGTGAAATGCGGGGAATTTCTTGACTAGCTGCAAACCAGTTAGCTTCTCAAGAAGGACTCTGCACCATGGAGTAAGTAAGTGAGTGAGTGAGTGAGTAAGTAAGTAAGTAAGTAAGTAA
>Ga0123352_10017062_pt1 | contig 11579 bp, 4 predicted proteins | sample TergutLab28metaG_FD_89700 | JGI IMG/M metagenome (GOLD analysis project Ga0123352, IMG submission 89700) | Labiotermes labralis P1 segment gut microbial communities from Petit-Saut dam, French Guiana - Lab288 P1 | ecosystem: Host-associated > Arthropoda: Insects > Digestive system > Gut ...
AATGAGTACCAGGAGTATTTCCTGGGGGTAAAGGCGGCCGGTGCGTAAGGCTGACAACCTACCACCATCCTGTGCCGTTGTCACGAAATCTGGGAACCTTAACTTCTTGGAACCCTCTGGGCCCCTCCGGGTCTGTAACGGGACTGATTTTACTAAGTTTTCAGTAATCAAATGCTCTAAGTTAAGGATTGCAGTTATTTTAATAACTCTTAAGCTTAAACGCGAACTTCTGTAGTTGTGTGTTTTTGGAAGACAGACTACTGATTATAGCTGGATTCGGCCGAGACATATTGAGGTTGGGATAACACATTTTTAATTTGTAGGCGCGTTCACAAAATTGCGATAAGCGACTATTAGCTTTGTGATGTCTGTCCGTCCGTCTTCATGCTACAACTCGACTCCCACTGGACGGATTTTCATAAAATTTGGTATTTGAGTATTTTTTGAAAAACTGTCACGAAAATACAAGTTTAATTAAAGTCGGACAAGGAAAACTGGTACTTTATATGAAGACCAACATACATTTTTGACCATATCTCGCTCCGTTCTTCTTAAATGAGAAATGTTACAGAAGAAATGTTGTAGAGGAAAATAAAACACACATTTTGTATCCAGTAACATTTTTTTCGAAAAAAGGGCCTTTTAATGAGATAATGTGGAGAAATACTGTAGAGCGGGTCAGGCCACAGATGACAATATGGCGCATGCGCTTTTGATACTAGATACCTAAGGCTACACACAGTATTCAATACTTATTGTTTTTCCATTGCAACAATGCTTGCATGAAGGTGCCTCACTGTTACAATGTAAGTACACTGCGTTTCTTGTTATACATGTCACTGTATTTTCATAGTTGTAACTGAAAATTTCCATAGGATAATGCCACATATTTTTGTCTGCCTTGTTGCGTGGTACGGCACTGAAATCGCCTTTAAACGAAGTGTAAGAGAATGTCCAAGAGTTGATATTGACAGTTCTTCATAACTGGCTACATTACGTTGTTCAGGTTAGCGACGAGTGGCGGGCTGTGATGAAAACTGGAAATCTTTGAATTCCCTAAGACGTGGGAAGTTTTTAGAATAGCAGATAAAATATTGGCTTCTTGAGGACTCTTTGGTACGTGATGACTTTATTGGTGTGAGTAAACATAGAAATAAAAAGCAATGTATATATTCTTTGCTGAATATAAAACACCCGAAGCGCTGAATTTTCCATGCATTGAATAACACAGAGTGCTCTCCTACACAGTACACAACATATAATAGACTACAAGGACTCGATCCATATTGGGATCGAAGACTATTGCAAATAGTTGTTAGGATGCAGCAGCGGAACTCACGAAATGTAATAAAAGACATCATTATAATAAGATAATAATAGTTAATAATCTGAATCTATATTATCACATTACTCTTATCTGGCCCACTGTTTTAAACTTTATATTTTACATATCGAAAAACACAATTCCTTTTTACACGAACTTCGCTGAAAAATGACTCACTCTAGCCGAAACAGTGTGCATTTTAAGTTAACGCAATTTAAATACCCGTCAACTGCACGTGCATACTTTTTTTTTGAGTTGTATGAATAATAGTGACAAGATTTGTTTAGGACTAGGGGCAAAGTACAAATTTTATTCGGTTAGTGGGTGGGGCCAATTGAACAGCAAAGGGTTCTGGCTGGTAAAACACATAATCAGCTACGGGGAACATGTTGATTAATAGCTGACTTCTTCTAAGCGATTCGTCGAAGCATTGATTTAACACCGCACCATTTGTTCATTTATCCAAACAGCGCACCATTTAGTCAGTCCACACGAGAACACCGACCTGAAATAAGTTTTAGAATACCTGGTTTACTCAGTCAATATGGGAAAGTGAAGATCCGCAGCTTTTATCGCCTTGTAGACTTGAATCAACACCGCCAGTAAAGTTTAAGGTACTCTAATTTAAATGTTTTGAAATGTATGGAACAGGACATTAAGATGTGATTTTTTATGTTTTGCTGACCGTGCATCTCAGTATAATCTTAGAAACTGACCAATTTAATGCACAAATTCTTGTTTTGTAATAAGTTTATTATATTCCTCTACATGTTTCAGGCGCTGTTGTGCTCATCATCAGGAGGTCAAATTGTATTATACAGGATCTGATATCGTCACACTCTGTATGTGGCCGACCGGTGAGCAGGTCAACCTGAGCACCGGTCGGCCACATACAGAGTGTGACGATACCAGATGCTGTATATTACAATTAGACCTCCTGATGATGAACACAACAGCGCCTGAAACATGTAGAGGAATATAATAAACTTATTACAAAACAAGAATTTGTGCGTTAAGTTGGTCAATTGCTAAGATTAAGACGTGAGTTGGTGTAGAAAACAGGAGCCAGGAGAAACTTACAGGGGGCAAATCATTCATCAATTGGTATTAGGACTATAAAAGCAGATATGATTAGATAAATGGGAAATATAATCTGGGTGGGCGACATGAAATTACATACGAAACTTTAGTTGAGGGAGCTGAAAGGAAGAGACATATTAGACAATAAAGATGTAGGTGGAAGAATATTATTAAATTAAATCTTCATGTGGTAAGATTTGAGGGCGGGGACTGCGATCAAATAGCTTAGTAAAGGAGTCCGTTGAGGGCTAGTGTGAGCACAGTAATGAGGCTTCTTGTTCCTTAAACAGCGGGGAGTGTTTTAGAGGCCTGAGCTATCATTAGGATATTAAGTGGAATTCTTCGTCATCGAGTTGCTGTTTTCTTTACCATCAGGGTTACTGCTGAACGATAAGCGGGACTTGGTCTGTAGGGAGTTAGATTCCGTTCTTAAGCATGGACTTGATCTTTATATCCTCCGCCGCACTGGACCATTGCAACCATCCCCACTGAATGTGGCTAACTTGCATGATTGGGATATATAAATATTACATTTCTGGAAGTGCTTTATGTTATATTCACCATTAACCACTTCAAGCATGAGTTTTATGTAAACCCTGTAAGGATTATTTCGTACCTCACAATAAACACACGGTATCTACTTCATAAATTCCAAATGTTTAATACTGTTTATGGAAAAATCTCTCTTTATTATGAAAACCTATTAAGCACATAAGCATATCGATGGGGCAAAATCCAGAGATTTTAGTGTTAAAGGTTTGGGACGTGTATTTACCAATTGTATGGTATTACGTACATTTGTTCTAGTATTTTTTTTTCAGTATGTGATTTTTCTTATATTTTTTGCAATTAAATCACGTGACTTAAGATCTAAAGAACATAGGGGTTACGGAGAAAAGTTTGGAGATTTTGAAGATGTGGCAACTACTCATTTATCCTTCAGTGTGTAATCTCTCATACTGCAGTAACTAAAGTATATGAAGCGCCTCACTGATGTTGTCATAGTCCGTGTGGCAAATACGGCACTGACCGTATTTTTTGTTTTGCATATGTCAATAATTGTCCAACAAGATGCAACTATATACAGTTCATTTATGTCTGTAAACCGCTCTACATGTTTCGGGTGGTATCTCCACCCATCATCAGAAATGGACGGGAACCCCAGTTCCAGTCCAGTCACGTTCACGACTGGTTGCAGTTACTGTTTTGCTAATGCCAGATGCTGTGGACACAGTGACATGAGCTCCTGATGATTGGTGGAGGTACCATCCGAAATATGTAGAGCAGTTTACAGATATAAATAGACTGTATATAGTTGCATCTTGTTGGACAATTGCTGACATATATTTCACGATGTACAGACCCTTGCATATAAAGTTTTTTTTTTTGCAGTTTGCACATTGTCTCTTAACTTTTCTAATCCGATCTCTTAGTTGGCCAGTATATCCGACTTCCATGATTTTTTCCAGCCTAAGCTTTGCTGATGTCTGTCACGTTTGTTTGTTTCTTTCCTTTTTTATTTTACTTTCAATACAACATGCTTTTATTACTGTAAATTAATTTATTGGTGTAAATATGATTGTTTCTATTGCACATTCTTCACGAAACGTGCAGAGACGAACGCATATACGAATGATCGTGTCCATTCTTTTGCATGTCCTTCTGTTCGTCTCTTCGTCTATCTCCACATTTGAACTCACGAAGCTTTTGGTGCATTTTGACATTTACTATGAAAGTTTCACAAATATAAGCCACCCAAAACTGATGTGTTTTATTCCCTTACATTTGTTATTGACACGGAGCAAGATGCGAAATAGAAATTGTCAAGGAGATTTTAAGAAGATTCGAGTCTTTCGTTAATAAATGCCGCGTCGATTGGTAAATAGCTGTCAACATTTTGGTGGATCTCGTCGCCGACATCTTCAGAGTCTAAGCAATTCAAGAAGAGTGACTGCTTTATGCCCTGAAAGTGGAATCAACAATGTTCCGAAACGTCAGTGTCTACGTTTCATCCGACACTGAATCATATCACAAAGATCCGAATCTTCAAGAATTGAATATTCTTTATGAGAGAGGCATGAATTTATGAGATGTGTTCGACATTAGCGTTTCTACAGAAGACAGACAAACACTGTAGCAATAATAGTAAGCACCGCCAGGGGTAGTAGCAAAATTTCGAGCTAATAGAAATGTGCATATTCAGCACAGTGCAAATTGTTTGAAATCGAACAGGTCGTTTAGAAAGATACGAAAATATTTGTAAGAATTCAAATATATTTTGACCATTTGAAGACTGGAACTTATCTCAATCATAATGTAAAATTTCAGTTCCTACCTCACAGAGAACTTAATGCATTTCCGTTACAAGGACCAGTTAATTAATTCACTTTAGTGAAGTAATCAGAATTTACTGTGGGAGCCATATGAAACAAAGGCTTAATCATGGTGAAGTACAGAGTTTCATTTAGTGTTGCAAAAACTGGAGGGCTACAAACTTTGGAAAATTAATGAATTCAAAATTCTGTATTTTACTGAGCTTTGAATGGAATTTTCAGCGTATATATGGAAGGTAATAGGAAGCAGTCTGTATATTCAGAATGCCCGATTGCAGAAGCACACTGCATTCCGGTACAGACTGTATCTTTCCAATAAACGTAGGTTGCACAACTCATATTACTTTTTATTTGCTGTGCACAAAGAGGCAGCCCAACAGTTCTTTCCGGAGCGCGTGTAACTGTAGAATATGTGCCGGTTAAATATTTTTACGGTATGGATGAAATCGATTTATAGCGGTCGAGGCAAGCAGTCGATTTAGGAATGTTGGGTCGTACAATCGATAGAGCTGTAGTAATTTTCTTGTAAGGTTGGGACTTAGTTTGAGTGAGGTTGGTACGTGGGTGGCGTAGCCGGTCTACCCTAGAGGAAGTGATCGATCCAGCGCGGGCGGTGGGTGTGGCATCATTCGGTACGAACCAGCATCCTCCCGCTTCCGTAATTGCAGACAGAACGTTTCTGAGTAACAGATTCTGCACCCAGTTCCAGCGACACGACGCTCACCTGTCCGTCTTTGGTACTCTTTTTTCCCTAACCTGTCATGTAATACTTCAAATCCCAGCGGTTTAAACTTCGACACACTCTGATAGCTACACGTAGCACCTCATTTAACATAAGGAAAATCCGAATTTACCTCATGGAGTAGATTATTATCAGATTAACAGCATGAAGCCCTTTTGATATATATGTACAAATGCTTTGGAGGAGTTCGCTTCCTCTTCCTTCATGGTAGTTCGCTCTTCTTGGATTACCCTAAGATGGATCCAGCAAGTTTTTCCCAAGGAACTGGTAATAATACACCAATTCACGCGGCTTCATATACTACTGCGTCGAAGTCAGCGTTTAGGTCCACCCATCCTTTTCATCGGGGAACACCTGGGGGCAAATTTTGCGAGGTTAAGGTGACCAGAGCGCGAAAGTAATCACTTAGTGCATCTAGTGTCGAAGTTTCAAGAAATAATGGAGCTACGCCCCTGTACCCTATACGTCGTCATGGAATGGTGGTGCTGCTGCTTCTTCTTCTTCTTTAGGCTCTACAACTTCAAACTTCGAATGTTGTTTTAGTCTTCTCAACATATTATTTCCACTTATTACGATCCTGGATGCAGCTAATCCGGTTCTCTATTTTCAGTTTCTTCATGTAATTTCTTATGTCATCTTCCCATCTGTTCTTTGGTCTCCCTTGTGGTCGTATTGACATCGGTTTCAACGTTTTTACCGTTCTCTCTTCCGGCATTCGATGTAAGTAGCCAAACCAGCTTAATCGTAGAATGGTGTTTAATTAAACAATTAGAATCCAGTATTACTTCTGTTCGCCAGTCCCAATGGCCGCGCGGTCTAAGGCGTAGGTCTGCCGCCCCTCGCCTGCTGAGATCGTGGGTTCAAATCCCACCGGGAGCATGGAGTTTTGTCTGTTGTGAATGTTGTGTGTTGTCACGTATAGGTCTCTGCGACGAGCTGATCACTCGTCCAGAGGAGTCTTACCGACTGTGATGCGTCGTCGTGTGTGATCAAGAAACCTCAAGAATGAGGAGATCATGACCCGCTTTGAGCCGCAGCGCCACAGGAGGGGAAAAAATTACTGCTGTTCAAGAAGAATCTCTACATTTTTTATATAGTATATGTAAGTAGCTAATTTGTATGACTTCTCACAATGAACCGGTTGTTTCCCTAAACACTGCTGATCTAGTGGCTTAAAAACGAACAGAATAAAAGAAACGATCGACGATAGGCAATGTAAATGGAAAAAATGTATAGGTATGGCTTGTGGTTGATCATCAGAATTAGCCGGAAAGATTCTTCGTAAGCCCAACACAGTTTTGAGTGTATTTTATTCATACATAATTCAACGTCAATATAGCTTATGTTTAAATGATATATCTTTTATATTTAAATTGTGTGTGTGCAATGTACGCTCATTTCATTCTTGGTCGATGTGCGTCGTGGAAATCGTAGCGACGCCTGATTTTATTTTGGACGACATCTGAGAAGTAGGAAATCGCGAGCTAATCTGTGCGTGATCTTGACGCACGCCGTGCAGAATCTGAACCTTTTAATGCGCGTTTTATTGTAATTCCGGACAGCGGATGCACACCGCTTCTGACTGAATACGAAACGAATTTAAAAGGTCTGTCAAATTATGTATGTTCGTGGTTTTGCATATATCAAATAGTTTCCCATACATGCAAAATATTTTTAACACAGAGTTCAGATAAATTAATGTTTAAAATTAAATTCTTATCCAACAGAACATACATTGCTTCACATTAGTACGTGCATTGCTTTATGCTGGAGAAATTTCTTTATGAGATTCACAACTAACAATGTTCACAGTGAGTAGGAACAATTGAAAGTTTTTTATTTTTGGAGGAGTTGGAATGTATGGGTTTCACTGCGCTAAGCGTAATCTTTCTTGTATTCAGTTCCAAATTTCATATATTACATTGTTGCAAGTCAAGTGACCTGTTTTCATAATATACGGGTTGATCCGTGTCGAGCGCCACATGATTAACTGCGTCAGCTGTCACACACAAACACATTAACTATAGTTGGTAGTTTAGGGTTGAACAGCTGAGCACATGTCACCTCTCCTTAGCCCTCTAAACCAGGGATCGACAGCATTTCGGCGCTCTTGCGCTGCATAGTACTTTCAGATTCAAAATACTGATTCTGTTTTGCATATTACTTCACGTTTTTTGTAATGACATCTGATATTGTATTCTTGCATTATAGAATTTCTTTTCTGACAGACAATAAAAACTGCCTTAAGCAGGGATCGACAGCCTTTCGGCGCTCTTGGACCGCATGTGACTTTCAGATTCAATATACTGATTCTATTTTGCATATTCCTTCACGATTTTGTGTCGTAATAACATCTGATATTGTACAGTTTCATTACAGAACTTCATTTCTGACAGACAACACAAACTGCTTTACGTACTTTTTAAGCAAAGAATGATTTTCCTCTCTATTCATCACCAGTAACTCCGATCTCGTCACCAGCTTGCTGTTCCATCTATACATGCTTCAATTACATATTACAACCCGACTGTAATGCACTACATTCACGACCTCTTCATATTTGTACACAAAATTCCGCTGAACGAAGGCGTATTGCCACATTTACCGTGCTTGGAGCATTCTCGGCTTGGCCAGCAAGCACGTAATGCAGTACTTCCATCTTCGGAAGCTAAAGTGAATTGAGGTTTAACACGCTCCTAGGCCTACAGTAATTTTTGTATCCTTCGTTTCACGAATGTACATTTCTCACCTGCACCAGGCGTCGGCGGGAGGCAAGAAATGGGATTGAATGACGCAAACGACCGACCCGCGAACCACAGCTTGCCGATCCCTGGTCCAACGCATTGTGGTAAATACTTATACCACCCACTTCGATTTTAAGAAACTCTGCTGTCTTCCCACCCATTGTATTTATGTTTCATATGACTCCCAATACAGAGCGATTTGTTTTTTTTTAATGTACGCTTGTTAACTGGCCTAGTCTTTGTGATGCAGACGCAGTGTGTTTTCTCTACGATGAGGACTGAGTTCTTAAATATTATTGATATGAGTTTCACGCTTAAAGGCTTTATGTTTCCTGTGAATTTGTTTGTTGCATTAAGTTTATTTCGAAAACATAGGTTTGTTTGCGCGTCTGCGCCATGTTCCTAGTTTCAGGATTAAGATATCTTATAATATCATCAAATATTTATATTTAAACATCATTTGCATACGAAGAATGGCTCAGTTATTGATTTCGCAAAATTGAGAATATTTTGAACTCTTTCTTGTTATTCATCTTTAACAAAACTGCACATTCTAAAATGTATACAATATAGGTTACACAAACTTAACAGGTTGAAATGCTGCAAGACCAGCCATAGAGACAAAGAAGGACAGACAGTGCGTGATTTAAGGCATCCACCGCGGTGTAAATGAGGTCTTCGCCCTTCTGGGATCTTATGAAGCGTAGATCGATGGTTAGTTACCGACATTTCGGGACCGATAAGTTGTTCCGAAACGTGGGTAAGTGGACATCTAGGCTGCGTAACAAGCCAGAAGACCGAAGATCTGACACACAGGCAGCATGGTGATGTCATAAGCCTATTTGTTCCAAGCGAAAGTTCAGTAAGCTCAAAATCACACTGCACGTCAGCGAGAAGCACAGAGTGTTCTATATCTTAAGTCACCATGTTTTGGAAAAGGGCTGAGAGAACAGTAAGTTTTTAAAACACTTTCCAAGAATGGGATAGCTCGGACGGTAACATGATTTTTGACTGGATGTTCGCAGTTAGATTTAAGCAAGTGACATGAAATTTTCTCACCTCTCTACTGGCCGAAACTGGATCTAGGGCTCACGCAGCCTTCTTCCGATTATGTAACGGGCGTTCTTTCTCTGGTATTAAGGTCGCCGAAGCCTAAACCTAACAGTTAATTTTCATATAGTATCGAGGTTAAAGATATGTCTTTATAGGGTGCTTAGACACAAGGACCAATATACCTGTACTTATGGTAGTAAGAATCTAGTACCGAAACTTATTGTACTCAGAATTGTGTGGAATGTTTCAGAGATTTTGAACATGCTTTTTTCTTTCCTGCTTGATCTATTAAATGTTGTTCCTCTTTCAGTAATTAGTTTTCTTATTGCGTGATAAGACGTCAACAGCCTATGTTTGTGACGGTGGCAGCCAGGATTGATTAACCTCGAAACTGATTAATGATTCGACTGACGTTCGACAGTAAATACTAACCTCAGGCAGCACAGGGGCATCACATGCCAAAAACCAAGCACATTTCTACATTCTTGCCCTATGTTTACTTCTCATAAGGCGAATCTTTTCGCGAGTTTTATGACCTTCATGCAATTACAGCGACGTGACCAAAATAAAAGTATGCAACGGTATTTGAATGCTACAGTGTCCATTACATTCCTTCATGTTGTAAATTTTGTACAAACAAGGCCCTAAAAAAATTCAGCATATTAATCAGCAAGTAGAACAAGGAAATTCTATTCGTCTTATTGCTTCAGTATCGAGGTAGCATTGAATACTGGATAACACAGATCTAGACCATACACCTACGTTCTCTATAAATTTGAAGAATGGTTCAGTATTCGTTATTATACATTAGGTAGAGATTTATAATGCTGTCAGATTCTGGTATGGTTGATATTCTTGGATTTGGGAAATTCGTTAATGGATTCTTCCAGTATCTCCTTATTCTAAATGGATTTATAGAAGCATTTTTCATTAAAAATCACCTGCAGACAGGTTGGCGACAGGTGTGAGGAAGCTTTTGAGGGAAGACCAATCGATTTTTACGTCAAAGGGGGAGGATGAAGAAATTGTGATGTCGGATGTTATTTGTAAAGTGCAGCGCACAGTTGAACTCTTAATGCTAACCTAGTCGTTATATGATGCAGCAGGTTATCACGGACGAAGCTCTGGAGATCGGACTGTGGTGCTATAAGGACTGCATCTCGTGTGGACGAAATGTCATTGAACAATTAATTAAACCAGTCACGAAGGTATTATGGTCGTGTGTGGTGTAGTGGGAATACCAGTCAGTTAGTTGGTATTTAAGAACATTCTTTCTTACGTTATGAGGTGTCAAAAGTTTGGACAGTCACCTGTAAGTTGCTGTTGTTAACGTATAACTGTACGAAGTAAACACAGATGTCGCGACTCTCGTGAAAGGTTCATCTTTCCTAAAAAAAAAAAAATAATTACTAAGACAAATTAACCTTTTAAAGACTAAACGTTTAAGTTTTCTATAAGGACTCAGTGGGTACGGCGCAGTAAACACTCTCCACCTCGGTTATACAAAACCAATCTGCTAATGTTATGTAAGGCACCAGTCGCTGTCTGCTGTGAGATCCGTACAAAACACATAAACGTAATGTGAGAACCATGTAGAATTTTTGAATGTTAAACCTGATGGTACAGTACGTAAAGCAATCGCGAGGTTTTAAAAGTTTAACACGAAAGGCTGCGTAAGATTGACAGTCGATGTTTCACCAAAGCGAACCGCCGCAAAGTGGGATACGTATTGCGTATACGTTCTATAATATATGTGATAAATCACAAGTGTTTTGATGAAAGATTTTTCGTTTGTCTATGTTATAATATGCCCTGCATCTTTTTGGATTTACGCGTAAGTATACTTGTATAAAAGATTAATTATCATACGTCACTGCAGAAGTGGAGCTTCGACTGCATTCATGCTTAACTTCGACAGACAGGGATTGGCGGGTGGAATTTTAGTCTGAAGCCCAGGTCGCTGACCCGTCTAAGAAGAGGCCCGCGGTAGCCATTGAATTGGAAAAGAGGTGGGTCTCGTAGCCGGTCTGGACGCTTTTGAGTGAAGAAAAATCTCGAACCACAATATCTAGTTAAGTCCAGCCTGTAGTCTATTCACTATAGCAACTAAATTTCACGTCTTATTCGAAAACAATGTAAAAAATAAAAAATTGTGAAATTAATAAACCCTAAGAAAATCCGGAACAAAACAAACAAACTCCGTGGCCTTAGTCCGCACGCGAACTATACCGACAGAGCGGCCGCCGCCGGTCGGCGAAGTTAGTGCCAACTTTTGCGGATAGAGGGGTGTCACGTGGTCAGCG
>Ga0123352_10017063_pt1 | contig 11579 bp, 7 predicted proteins | sample TergutLab28metaG_FD_89700 | JGI IMG/M metagenome (GOLD analysis project Ga0123352, IMG submission 89700) | Labiotermes labralis P1 segment gut microbial communities from Petit-Saut dam, French Guiana - Lab288 P1 | ecosystem: Host-associated > Arthropoda: Insects > Digestive system > Gut ...
ATAAAGGAGAAAATAAAGCATTACACAAAAGTGACATCTAGTTGGTTTGTTATCCACACTGAATCAGATTGGAATTGAATGTTGTGCTTAACATATAAACAGTGTAAGATAAAAGACATGGATTAGTAAGGCAATGTAATGATGTGCGCGCGCGCGCACGCACGCACGCACGCGCGCACACACACACACACACACACACACACACACACACACACACAGGTAGCCCTCGGTTTATGACTGCGTTCCATTCCCCAAGAACTGTTGCAAAAAAAAAACAGTGTTAAATTAACCCAAGTACATAAAGTAAGTCAATGGGAAGTTAAGGAGTTACAGTCCAGGCCCCTCTCAAAATTGACACAAGTACTAAAATATTATTACACTTAATGCTCTGAAAGGAAAAACAGCATTTTTATGACTATAAATCAATTAAATGTAACATAAAATAACCAAACTACATTTAATGAAATGCAAATATTAAATTTTTGTATATTTACTTTGATATGTTCAGAACCCAGATTGAATATTTTTTTTAAGCGCCAAAGTAAGCCCCCTGCGTTGATCCTTTTTGACTGTGACATAATGCAGAAATTTCACTTCTCTGATGAAGTCCCTGGTTGAGGTTCTTCCCTTTTCTTCAAGATAGCATGCAGTGTTGACTGTCAATATTTTCTCTTCCTTTCTTTGAGAATATCAGAAATAAGGGCCAATAGATACATTATGCTCTTTTTTTCATTTTTGTACTTCACTCCCAGTCATGGTCAATGTCACAGAGCTCATCAGTGAGGGTCTCCATGGCTGAAAGGATGTGCCAGAACGCTTACTTTCAAACATTTTAGAGGAGACTCTTCATCTTTTTCTTTCTCCTCGTCATTCTGTTGCCTTAGTTCTTTAGTTTGGTATTCCTATCCTTCAGTGGAAACTAACATCCATGGCTATCCAATAGCTCTGTTACTTCTTTAGCTGCAACCTCGTCCAATCCTCGCTCTTGCACCAGCCTGCTAATGTCTTAAACATTGTTCTCCACTGGCTCAAATCCTGTGAAGACATGCATAAATTATGGGAGAAGTTTGTACTACACTCCATTCCAACAGTTCTCTGATACATCCTCCCATTTAATGTTATTAACACCCTTCAAAATGTCAAAAGAGCACCAGCAATCCTTCAGAGTTTTGTCTGACCTGTCCAAAACTCTCATCTTTTCCATGTAGGCTTGGTAGAAGTAATAGGCTTTAAGGGTTGCTATTACCCCTTGGTCCTTTGTTTGCGAAGTGATGTGGTGTTTGATGGCATGTAAACACCACCATCCAGAGGTTTTCTGACTTCAGCAAAGTTTGCATGATGGCCAGAGGCAATGTCCAAGAAGAAGCATCTTGGCTGGCAACTCATTCTCTTGACACAAAGCACAGTAGGGCAAAAAGAGTTTGTGTACCAATCCAAGCAGACTTCTTATGTCACCCAAGCCCTTCTGTTACATTTCCAGTAGACTGGCAACATGGCTTTGTTTAGACCCTTGAGAGCACATGGTGTCTGTGAGTGGTACACCAATATTGGTTCTAGTTTTAAAGTGCCAGAGACATCTGCACCCAGCAGAAGCATTAGCCCGTCTTTTGCAGCCTTGACACCTGACACAGACTGCTCTTCATGGACAATGAGGATTCACAGTGGCAATTTCTTCCAATAAAGCCTGGTCTTGTCAACATTATAAATGAGATCAGGAGAATAATTACTCTCCTCTACAACGGCTTGAAACCCTGTAGGCCATCAAGCCACTTCATTTCACACTGCGGCACATACTTTGAGATCTAAATTGCATGAACAAGCCCTTACTACCTAAAAATTACTTATCACCACCCTATAATTTCTTAAGATTTTCAAAAACTGACTTTGCCTTATCAGTAATAAGAGCTTTAGTCAACAAAATGTTTTTGTGATTTAAGTCATCCACTCATAATGACAATAAGTTCTCCATTTTTTTTTTAAAGTTTACTTCTGCTATAACTCACTGCCATCACACTTACTATCACAACATGTTGCACTGACTGTTTTATCTGCATTTTTCATTAGGTTACTCACAGTCAATGGAGCCAACTGCAGACTTCTAGACGCACAAAGGACATGTCTGACCACCTTCCATTCTACAAATTACCTCCATCGTCCTTTCCAACCTGACAGATCGACGTGCCTTTTTCACATTCATTGGCTTCGCCACACTGCTGTCACTAGAATGGCGGCTGTTATTATGGTAATTTAATCAACCTCATCCCTAACTGGCTGAACTGCTCTCATCTATGAACTGCTGTGCCATTTCTTTATGTCACATCCAGCATTTATATTTGCACATAATTTCCATTTGTATGTTTTTTTTATTTTTTTTATTTTTTGTCCTTCTGGTTTCAAAACCATCATTATGGCAAATCGTTGCACAGGACCAGACAGGTGACAAATTATCAAATATTCCAGATTATCAGACAGTACCTACAATGACCTATGTTCTTACAGGAAACTTTTTCTTAGTGCTAATATACGGGGGCTGAAAACTAATTAGAGGATTATTCCACTTGGATATCTCCTTCACCTGCTGGTCCAGGGACATCAGGGTCCTTTTCCGTGCTTTCTGGAGTCTTCACGGCTGCAGAAGTTGATAGAGTACGAGACAAGGAATGAGGCGATAACACTACAGTTCATGTACAGACACTCTTGGAGGCCAGTTGGAACACGTCACTGTGATCTGCCAATTTCACTGATAAAGCTTTTTCTGGTAAAAAGCAAAACCTCCAATCTGTGGACTACTCTCAAGTGCCAGATTATCAGGATTTCTGGATTATATAAGACACGAGATTAAAGGGATTTTGCTTATTTGATCGGACTTGATGTGCACAGATGCCTCCCTAACTTTCCAGCTGAGGAAAAAAAATCCCATTTCTGTAACATTCTGTGCTCTTCAGAAGATTAAAGGAGGGATAAAATCCAGAAATTCAGCAATATTAAACTCAATCTTCATACAAAGAATTTACATGGTAATGGACACAAATATCTGTGTATTTTCAATGCTACTGCACAGATTTTGGAATCGTACGATGTACATCAAAGGTACTTTCAAACAGGATGAACAACTTCAATACTATGCTAGGACCATAAATGCTGGCCCATAATAAACTTCACTGATAAAGGTTTGGAAGTTCTGTCACTCAAATTCTGAGAACAGTTATCATTACCAGTGGGTACCTGTCACACAGGCAGATGATAAAATATCCTATATGAAGCTATAATCACAGATCTGAACTGCAAACAAAAACTAAAGAGTGGAATGATTCACACACTTTACTGTTACAGCCATTATTTCTTTTTTTCTGGATGAACAGTATAAACATTTGGTGTAAAAATCATAAATTGTAACTTCAGTGCAAATTAATTTGTATCATGCAAGATCCCCCCAAAAAAAGCCAAACAACACAAGACAACAAGGACTTGTTGAAGTAAGAACAGAGACAAATTTAATCCGAATGGCTGCCTAACTATCATAGTGAAGAAACATATTTAATTAACTGCATAGAAATACGCTTATTTCAGGCTTAACAACAAACATGTTACCCTCATGTCATCCCTGGCTGTGTGGTTCATGGGGATAATGACAGTATAAGAAATTTAGAATGACTGGAGGTTGCATTAGCCGTCTAATTCAAAACATCATCCTCATATCTTCGCAGAGAAAAAGTGAAGAACATGTAAGTCTTGAGAACTGGTACAGCATTCAGTCAATGAACTTTCCAGGTGCAAAGTCTATAAAAGTATTAGGATTAGAAACAAGCGAACAGCACTATAACAGAAGCACCCACCTCTGGAGCATCACTCAACAACGTCTCTGTAGTAACAAGATAAGAAAGTGCCTGTGGCAGATCTGAAACTGCAGCTGGATTCAATCGTATTTGTGTCGACACTTCTTTAACAATACTCTCAGAATTTTTCAGCCTTAAACAAAAAGACATTAAAACACACGAAATGCTTAGCCTAATTTTATTACATTACAGGTATTGGTTCTTTTATCCAGAATTTTTGGGCATTGGGGTTATCTGGATAAGTAGCTTTTCCATAATTTGAAGCACCATAAAATCTAATAAAAATATTTAAAAATTATAATACAAGTAAAAAAAAAATGAAGGTATTTTGGGTTTGCTAACATCATTACAAGCATCACCTGAGGCAATATAAGTACTATCAGAAGCTTCTGACTAAGATGGGAGAGCTGGTGGGTTTAAATGGCATTAATTTTAAAAACCCCTGTTCTTGAACACAGTTTATGATGCGCTGGGTAAGGGCACGTGAGGTACAGTTCCTCATACCTGAATATAAGCTTATGGTACAACATATAAGCACCCTACCAATACATAAATTTTTGCTACTACTGGTACAGACAACATGGCATTGCAAAGGAAACTCACTCTCGTACTGTTCAATATTGTACCAACAATAATACTAGTATGGCAGTAAGCAGGTTACTGTAACAAACATGCCACATAATGTATAGTCAAAAATAATAAACAGCAATACACTTTTGAAGACCTTTCTATTCTACAACTCAAAACAAATCTCAATTTGGAATTTTGTTATGCTCTTAATTAGACTGGTTGCTGTAACTTATAAATTTCACAAATCCACCTCAGATTAAAATTCAACTGCCTCATACCTAGTTTAATTCTTTGCGGATGCTTTTAGTCTCGGGCTTACTTTTGTGACTAAAAATATCTGAAGCCCTAAAACTCATAAAAATGACTTAATATGACACAGCAATCAAGAAAAACAATTACTAATCAAACTGTACGATATTTATGCAGTACTTTTACTATTAAATTGTAAAGTTGCAAATTTAATGCAGTCTTTTCAGAATCAAAAGTAATAAAACACATCTGTTATTGGTCAATTTTTTGCAACCCCCCAGAGAAAAAAACTCCAGGTTCCCTACGTGACCACAATTCCCACTTCAGCAAATTATCCAGACCATAAACAATAAATTAAAAAAAAGGTAAATCAGTCCCATTACAGGACCGAGGTGCCCAGAGGGTTCCAGGAAGTTAACGTTCCCAGACTACGTGACAATGGCCCAGAATGGTGGTAAGGTTGTCAGCCTTACGCACCGGCCATTTTTACCTCAAGGAAATACTCAATGTACTCATTTCTGATAGAGGCTAAGTCGAGCCCAGGGCCACAGTGCGATCGAAAGGATGTCAATGAAAAATTCCAGTGATACCGTCTGGAATTGAACCAGCGACCTTCCGATTTGTACTGCAACGCCTTAACCACTGTGTTACCGCGATCCCCAGACCATAAACAATGCCTACACAAAATTTCTAATGTCTGTCAGTCAACTAAAAGTTTCTGTACAAATTCCCAAACCTTCCAACAATGTGTAGACATTTTTACAATATTACATCATGTTTTATTTAAAGAACAAGGAAACATAACAAGTAACTCAAAGAGTAATAAAAGAAAAAAACTTACCTCATTGGCAAGAAAACAGCAAGTGCTGGGCTTATATCCCAAGCAAGACGGGCATAATCCCGCCATACACGTTCTGTGACTGTTTTAGCTCGCCATGCAGCAATGTTGTTTTCCCCTGGTACTTGGAACTCGGTATGACATAGCGGGTTGTGCCATGTTATCAAGAATTCTATTTCCACAGCCTAAACATTAACATCTCTTGTTACAATAAGATCATATGCAGATGTTTTACCTCTAATAACATCACTGATGATTCCAACAGAACTAAATATCATGAATGCTGGGTGGACACAATAAATAAACGCAGTGGCGTACCGGGGGGGGGTTTGGGATGTTCAAACCCCCCCCAGAAATTCTGAAGGCCCTCCTAAATCATGCCAAACTCAACCCGATTGTGAAAACTGTTAAAAACTGCTGAATTTAGGAAGCCAATACACCAAGATGCTCAGAAAAAAGGCAGCAAAATTCTAAAACTACCTAGGTTCGCAATTGTTTTACATTAGCAATGACAAATAAATGGGGTTTCATCATAAACAGTCTTAAAGTACCAAAAATTAAGAACATTTCTCTATATCAAATGAAATTTCTTGTACCAAATTACAGCTGCCTCCAGAACTCCTGACTAGGGGGGCTACTGCCCCCAGATCCCCATTCTCTCTGTCCTCAACTGAATTTGTTGAACCCTCCCCCCTGAAAAAAATTCCTGGGTATGCCACTGAATAAATGTGACATGGCTCCAAGCTCCTATTTGATCTGGCATGCCCCCAGGTCACATATCCGTCACACTTCAAATTTGTGCTTTCTCACATAATCTGGGGCAGCACACTGTGTTATACATATATGTATGCCACAACACTCTGAATTCAAACACATCTCAGCACATATAACACCAGGTCACAAATCACAGCAACAGCAGACAGTGTCTGCTTTTTTTTTTTTTAACTACTGTACCCTCAACAATCTCAGCTTATCTGTAACAAAAAAAACTGTCTGTCTGTCCCACTCATTCAGAATACCTTTAAATTCCACACCACTCATTGCTTACCAGTAGTTCAAGAATAAGGTTCCTTTTCTTTATGTAGTCCTTAACAAACTCATCTGCATTGACAACGCGCTTGCTGCGAGCTGACTGCTTAGACAATGTGTTACTACTTGACGAAAGAGGAACTGTATTGATCCACCCTGTAGCAGGGCGAGTGAAGTCTCCGGGAGTGGAGCGAAGATCAGAATGCATGGCAGACAAGGAGGAATGTGGCCCATAAAGGTCAAAATCTGCAACAATAAAACATCCACTTCCACATATTACATGCACCAAGCACCTGAATTAGTCTGATTTAAGTACACTTTGTATAGTGCTGAATGATACAGTGATGTGTGAATGATAAACTGGAAAAGAAATGAAAGGAAGAGGTTTTGCTTATTTTGAGGCACCATCCCAGGATAGGTCAGGAAAAGGAAATGAGTAAAACCATACTGCCACAGTACATAGCAGCAGTACTAACCACTTGCATACAATGTCTGAAATTGAGTCCCTTTGAATAACAGGTGCTCTTCAACAGAATTTTACACAGTAACCCCTCAACCAATGCAGTTCTGACCACATGCACTTGAAAATAATTAAATATATGGAGGGCAAGATGTTTGCTGAACACTGAAAGTTATGAATACATTATAATCAGTATGGGCAGTTCCTCACTCAACTTCCACAGAAGCGGTAATGGTCACCCTAGAGCAGGCCAAAAAGGCCCACAGGGGATATAGAGGTATAGGTCTATTCTTTCTTTAACCTAGACACTAGATGGGGGTGGGTGCTCAATGCCACGCCCCAGCCGCCTTAGCCCTGGGGAAGACCCGGTACCCATTGTATAGGAGGCTGGGTGGGCCCCAGGGTTGGTCTGGACAGGCGCAGAAAATCTCGCCCCCACCAGGATTTGTTCCCCGGACCATCCAGCCCGTAGCGAGCCGCTATATCGACTGAGCTATCGCGGCCCACCAGTTACCCAAGCACTGTGTAAATGTTTCATGTCCAAAAATGTAAGCTTTCTAAGTGACATGGTGGGACAGGAGGGTCCATAAGCTTCTACATTCACCTACCCTTATTGTTCTCATTTAAAGTTCACACAACATGGTTTTGCCCAACATGCTGTGTTCAATCCCCCTAACCCCTATAAAGGATGAGGAATCAGTGTACTCACTGCATTCAGGGTAGTTTCCAGTGCAAACACAGTCACAGGCATATACAGAGATTATCCAAACAGTTATAATATGACTGCAATCATCATCAATTGAATGAAAAAGATGGACACAGAACTAAATTTTACATAATTCATGTAACAGAAGTCTTGATGCCTACAATTCCATTAAGACAGCAACATCTGTATTTGGCGTGAACAGAGAAATGATACAACGGGTTGCTACTTTTCAATTTTCATGATGACAGTGCATTTAGCCAGTTGTTTCTGTATCACTCTGTGACACACTTTACAGCAAAGTCAGTGTTGATGTGGCAATCATCTGCATCTCATTGTGGAAGGCTGAGTTCAATTCCATAGTATTACATGAGAGATTTTTAGTAAACAAGGTGGCACTATAGCAAGTTCTTCTCTGAGGATTTCTATTGTTACCTACCACTGCCCATACAGATCTATCATCAGGGGCCAAATTCAGGACAAAGACTCTGGGGAATCCATTTCACCCCATACCAACAACTAACTAATGTCAATGCTAGAAGTGCAGGTTATTGGTGTAGATGAATGTTAGTTCATGTGGTTGGTTCTAGGTAACAGGGCATGTGATAAAACAATATATCTTGCTAAGATTCTTCTTCAGAAACCTGTCAGTGGGCTGTCTGTCTGTCTGTCTGTCAGTCAGTCAGTGTGTGTATATGCTTCTCTCTCTGTCCAACCTTCCTATTTAAAATCACGTACAAATATTACAGTCACCAAATGCAAAATTTGTATAAAATCACATACAAATATTACAGTCACCAACTGCACAATTTGCATAAAATTTGTTTTAAACAACCATTTTTGTAGCATAACTATGTGAAAAATTAAAACATAATTTTAAAAAAATTGCCATTAAGAGCTTTACCACTTGAATCCTACGTGTGTTCGAACATCACCATTTGAGATCAGATTCTGGCCTTTCAGTTTCTTGTACAAACTGCCTTGCAAGTGAATACCAGCTTTCAGAGAAACACACCATCTCCACCTTGAGAGTCAAAATACATATGGCTAGGACAATGATGGCAGGGACAGAGCCAAGGGGCACATAACAAATGGCCAACCAGTGACACAGGGGCAATGCAGAAGACAGGGCCTTGTCTGGGCCAATGGAAGCAGAGAAGAGGAAGGCCTTTGTTTGGACCATCACACTGAAACGTCACAACTGAGAATGCCACCAACAAATATTGCAGTGCTATGAAAACCTCAAATTTCATGTAAACATTTAATTTCATTAAAAATTCAGTGTCTAAGCAGCAGGAAACCTGTGTGATGAATTGTAACGGCAGTCACTCAATGTATCTAGGACAACACCGACACCACAGAAACTTACCTCCAACAACACTGGCCTTCAAATATTTCTTATCAGAATGCATGGTCTGCCAGAAACGTACAAGAACCAAGATATCTTCCCGTAATTCTGCCCCACGTTGGATAGGGCATCTTGGTGGACAGCAGAAGTAGTCTAGACAGTTGCAGTAGATTCGTTCCCGAAGAACATTCTTACTCAAAGAACGAGGCAAGACATCTCCCTGAAGCAGGGATAGGCCACAAGCTAGCAACCTTAAGAAATAAAGGAAAACATTCATTGAACACAAATATTGATTGCACAACTGTCTTCCAGGTTTTGATATTGTGTAGGATTTTGTCAGCTGATACCCATGTTTCATTGGAACATAATGCCTCCATCTTTAGGGCTGAAGAAATGGGTCAGTGTAAATGGTAAAACCTACTTCAAGCATCTGAAGGTGAAGGTGAAGCAGTCCCGTTACAGGCCTGGAGTGGCACAGAGGGTTCCAGAAAGTTAAGGTTCCCAGATTTCATGACAACGGCACAGGATGGTTGTTAAGGTTGTCAACCTTACGCACCGGCCGCCTTTACCCCCCAGGAAATGCTCCTGGTACTCATTTCTGTTAGAGGCTGAGTCGACCCCAGGACCATAGTGCGATTGGAAGGATTTTATGTCAAGGAAAAATTCCAATGACACCACCTGGGATCGAACCAGTGACATTCCGATTTGTAGCACAGAACCTTAACCACTGTGCTACCGCGGTTCCCCACTTCAAGCATTTATCTGGATAAATTCCTTCAACCCTAATGATGAAGGCAGCGCATATCTTCAGAATGTCACTCAACCTAGAATCGTTGAAGAAATAAATAAATTTATCAAAAAAGCAGAACCAGCTGAACACTACTCTACAGAAATTTACATACTTAGTTATGATTTTAATACTTTCGAATGCAATCAAGAAGATAGGCAGCGATTTACCAATAAAATCTCAAAAATATGAATTAGGATATATGAGAAGTTTATATCCAAGTGACATAAGTCGAGGACGATTTTAAAAAAATAAGAGAGGCTGAAGAAAAAGCATAAGAAGACGAGAAGCGTAAGAAATTCTATTTTTGCAGAGGTAAATGATGAATAGTCAAAAAACGAGATGTTGGGGTTTTAGGTTTCATTCCTAATTGCTCAACTTTTGTATCAGACTCATAGCCAGAATCATTACCTGAATCCCTGCTCTAGGGGTAAAAAAAATCGACATTTAAGTGAATGATGCCGCGTATTGAACAATTAGCTCAAGATAAAAAAGCCAAGATCAAAATCTGCAATGTGCCACGAAAGGCCAAAAACTTACATAAATCTTACATAAATATTGATATTAAGATAATGAATAAAAATGGAAATGAAAGCTTAGAGACATGGTAATAAAAGCTGAGAAGAAATCAAACAAGGTGAAACACCAATACGACAAATACGGTACTTATAACAGTCTTTGGAGATTTCCACTTCTAATTTATAAAGTTGGAACGTAATGTATGTTAAGATGGAACTAAAATCACTTCAAAACTTACTTCTATAGACAAAGTAGTTAATTTAGCTACAACAAAAATAATGCATTATTTGTTTAGATTAATCACTGCCCTGCTCACAAAATGTAACAGCCTTCATAACTGTCAACTTCTTGCATGAATCAACTTCACTCTAAAAGAAGATAAAATATTTTAATTTCTAAGTTTTACTGCACTGATAAGAAGTATGTGTTGCTAGGAAAGGCATGTTTAGAGGTAAAGAAAAAAACTATTTTGAACAGGCAGTAATATGTGATCACTGAAACGAAACTCCCTACTGTTAATAACAAAAATTTCATTTATTTCTAAACATATAATCCTGAGATCTGTCAGAAAAAAGTTCAGTAATTCACAAAATATCAATTCCTCACACACATACTAAAAAATAACAAAAAGAAAAAGGGCAAATGACAAATTACAGCTCACAACTACCTACAGTGGAATTATAAACAGTGTGACTCTAACCTGAACCTAACGCCCACAGCAGCCACATGACGATTCTGATGTCCTTCTTTGGTACCAACAATCATTGGCAAAGACTGATGGAGAAGCATTGCTAGCATCCCCACTTTTTCTTGATTGCAGTATTTGGCTGCCTCCACCACTTCTGAAATGAACTTAAAATGGCAATAATATGAGCCAGGTAAACTGCAGCACAAAAAATATAATTTTTTATTTATTTATTTATTTATCCCATTGTGGTATATCATATTCAAATTGACAAACTCGTTGTTGCCATCAGCCACAACAATTTTATTAGTCCTGTCAATACATGGTACATATTTTGGTTGTACTAACCATCTTCAGGCACTAAACACATAATATTTAAAACTCAAAATAATATGCACACACACACACACACACACACACACACACACACACACATATATATATACAGGGTGTTTCACGACTTTAGGGCATAACTGCAGGAGGTGATTTCCTAGGCCTTTGTGATCAAAAAAGTTCATATAAACATGTGTCCGATTTTGGACGGTTACGGAGTTA
>Ga0123352_10017068_pt1 | contig 11577 bp, 5 predicted proteins | sample TergutLab28metaG_FD_89700 | JGI IMG/M metagenome (GOLD analysis project Ga0123352, IMG submission 89700) | Labiotermes labralis P1 segment gut microbial communities from Petit-Saut dam, French Guiana - Lab288 P1 | ecosystem: Host-associated > Arthropoda: Insects > Digestive system > Gut ...
CAGATCAAAAGCTTTAGTAGAATCACCAGACACGATTCCCTTTTTGTATTTAATTGGATTACGAAGCATGTGTAAAAATAATACAGACATATATATATATATATATATATATATATATATATATATATATATATATATATACACACATATGTGTAGGCGTGTGTAGCAGAACAGCTCCACCACCAATCGTAAGCCTTGTAAAAAGCAGACACTTTACTACTATCAGAATATGGTCGGAGACCGACTATCCTTCATGACGTCTTTTGTGTCTTTCCTCAGTACCTCCAGGCAGGAACACATAACCCCTTGTTAATAATACAGTGCGCATTTGTGTCATGCGTGATGCCGTGAGGCCGCAGGTCAAAGGGGCTCTTGTACACAAACAATTGTGTTCTTGGCAAATCTGCATGATCAAACGTTCGTGGCTCGATCGTGTTTGTATATCCTTCACCAATAACTAAGAAGAATAAACATTAATTAGACACATTCCGTAACAGCTATTGACACCACTACTGTATAGGGTTCCTTGGCAGATATAGTCTCAGATCCTGAACACGGATCCACAGTAGAATTCCTTAATTTATCGGGCCAACTTACGGAGGTAACAGTATCGATTTTCGAAACGATGCGATTCACAAAACACTGGGACGACAGGTATGTCCAAACCACCAGTCACAAGAAAAGAAGTACGCGCATCATTGAATTCTACAATTTATGAAATAAAGTGAAATGCCCACTTGATGCAACTACGTAATTTTATTGATGTATTCTTAGCTCGACATGTTTCGGGTACACACGCCCATCATCAGGAGCGGTGCGGATAGTGCTGTGCGACGCACGGCACCATCCGCACCGTACACACGACCTACACAGCGGCTCTCAAGACCACCACCCATCCATAAACTCGGTGCAGAAAACCATATGCTGCAACTCAACATCTAATGCTCCTGATGATGGGCGTATGTACCCGAAACATGTCGAGTTAAGAATACATCAATAAAATTAGGTAGTTGCATCAAGTTGGCATTTCAGTGTGGATAACAAACCAACTAGATGTCACTTTTGTGTAACGCTTTACTTTCTCCTTTATAAGTTGCTCAACATGTTTCGGGCAACTATGTGCCCATCATCAGGAGCTGACGACTGGTTAGTGTTTTCGCCATGTGTTGGTATTGTGCTGTGGCTGCAGTAAGGTTGTCAAAACCGGTTGGTAGGTAGTGTGTCCATTTCACTTTACTTCATGAGGAAGATGCACGGTCAAACAGCCCTCAAGTCTACAATTTATATCTAACACATTCGTCAATCTTTCTATTTAACCATAAAATACGAAGCTTTAATATCTCTAGTTGTACAACCCTTACTGTCGTACCCACACTTTATGTTTCAAAATCCAGTAGCTGATGAGTGTCGCTGATACTGAATAATTGACGCAAATGACAGGCCATCAACTTCAAGTTTTGTTTACACCGCGCTGTCAAGAACGCCTATTGATAATCTTAAATAATCAATGACCATCCATTCAGCTGATAATGGGTACACAGAATTCATCACCAAAAGTTTATTAGTATTTTATATTTTAATAAGTATTTTAAACCACACATTTTAACACTTGGTAACTTATACTTGTGCAATGGTGCAAAACGTTGTGTAATACATCCTTTGTAATGCACCTTCCTGAGGATGGCCACAAATGTGGCCGAAACATGTAGGAGGCATACTATGTATATAATATAAGATAATCGTAAACGTTTATATGTATTTGTTGATTTCATCACCACATCGCACCAGCCTAATAACAAATACCGCGTCATTCAATCACACAACTTGCTCTAAGAACAGGACGTCGTTCCGCAATGTTCTGCACCACAAATGTGTAAGACGGATTTAGAGTTTCGCAGTAACAAATACGAAAGCGAGGTCCGTTTGCGAATGACACCCCTCCGCTATTTGGTCATAGGAAATGCATATGAATGCAGTGTCCTAACGCAGATGGAATGGCGAGCATCGTGACTTTGACCACACTCGACAGGAATTGCTGGCACGTGTTCTGTGTAGTAAGAACAGAATGAAGACGAGTACCTCCTATCGTGGATGCTTCACCTCGAACATTGCTGGACAGTTGCAGACGAAATTCGACATGAATGATGTGCCATTGTCGATGACCACAAATTCTCGCTTTCTGCCTCAGCGGACGCAGGGATTTGTAAGGTGTGAGCGACATCTGTATTGTTACGGAAATATGGTGACCATAAGCACATTAACCAGTATTCATGGCACATTTTACGACGATGTTAGTATCTTACACTTGCATATAGCGTCGACGGTAGGACTGAAAAACTGAGAAGGTTTTGGAAAGAAGCGGTCGTGACCGAACCCACGAAGGAAACCAAGAAAAATTGTCATGACAGCAAATGTCTGGGGCAAGACTAGAAAAGGGCACTTTCCGAATACAAGGCACAATAAATGTACTGACAAGGAAGAGTGCCTATCTCAGTTCATGTGAGATGAAATTACAGATATAAGTACATATTTCCACAACGGATGACGATAGAGAAGTTTCCAAATCGTGCATTCTTCATAAATTAAACATATTTTAAACACCGCACAAATATCGACAAAATAGAAACGGAACAATGCACTTAAAAGCACCAGCTGTATAATGCAAGCAATATTCGAAATCGCTGGAATTCAATGTCGCAGACACGTTTTTAGGCGGCTGGTAGGGCGCATTTTGAACAGCGTGGGCCAACTATACAAATAACACATCCCTAATCCAACACAACCCCTTGCATCCAATTATCAATAATTTAAACAGCAAAACACTTTTTCTCTTATTGTATTTCACAGCTAACTGCAAATGCAAAGGTGCAATTTTTAGCAAAACGCAACTGCATGCTGACACTAATATTCACAAATATATAAAAAATAAAAACTGAGGAAAATTTAATAATATTTATAGTTAAATTAGAGCTGCTTGAAGACAGAAGTGGGCTCTGACGCTCGTGCCGCGAAGTGGTACAGCCCTCACTCTCGCCATATTATCTACGATCCTTCTACAATTATCACGAAAAAAATGCGGATGCAGATAACGACGCTTTCGATGTTGCAAGACTAATGCTATCATCTTTACTAAAACAAAACGTACACTTTACAACCAAGCTGTAAATACGCTACGAAGCCTGTCCTTTGCCTGCACCTGCCACCCGCAACCTATGACAAAGGGAATTCCAAACTAATCTTTCGGTGTCACACTGCGGAACGAGAAAGAGATGCAATCACCGATTCTCGCTGTAACTTTGCTGAAGTTCTGAAAAGCACCGTTTCGGAACCTACGGTGTGACTCATTAAAGATGGCCCTAGAGGTCAATAATATTGTGCAATATTAATTACTGCACAGAATTATAGACAGTCTTGTGGTAATATTGAAAGGGATGCACAATATATTGAATAACCTGGGGACTGCATTGGGCAATATTCATTCAGTGACCCGTCTGTCTGCCGAGCAGTAAATAAGTCTCCAGCAGAATTCCAGTTGATTGAGAAGAAACCCTTAAGAATTTCCGGTCTACAAAATTATTTCCAGTGGCCAAATAGCTTAGCGTAATGGATAAACGCTGACTGCTTCTCCCATGTTAGTATTTCTGTAGCGTATCTTGGGCTTCGATTGTACCACTCTTTGATTCAGCGGCGATTCTTTTCGCGTATTAAACACAAGCCTACGCGGTACAGCAATGGCCACACAAACTGCATCGGTATGACTCATGTTTTCTCGTCCTGACCCCAAGAGCAAAATAAAACATTACGCAATAAAATCGAGTAGTCTAGGGAGGAACATAATGCGCAATATTAACCTTTTAAGGGCGAAACTGTGTCTGATTTGAAGACCCCTGATCGTACCGCGCAGGAAACACTCTGCCTCGGTTACAAAAACCGATAAGCTAATGCTGTATAGAGAAATAATCGTCCAAAAAAAAAATGCACTGTCGGCAGAACACAGAATTTCTGAATGTTAAAGCTGGTGGTACATAAACTAAGTCTTAGGCTTCAAAAGTTAATTCAACGCAATAATACTGGCCGTCTAGGGTCCGCTTAAGGCTCCATACGAGATATACTGCATTTCATACATTGTTAAAATTTAGCCTACCGGGGTCGGTATTTAAATGTTAGCGCACGGTTTACAAAAGACGTATTATTCTAAGAGAAAAATACAAAAGTATACAATAAACGGCACTTTGTGGAAGGTAACTGAGATTATGCAGAATGTCTTAAATATTCAGTCATTTCTTCGGCGCCTAAATACATAAAATGAATTTCCAGGGGTGTTCTAAGTGCGTAAGTGTATGCGGACGCAGGTCTTTTGAAGGCTAAACATCGGTCTGAAGGTTCTAAGAAAGTATTCAAATTTGTCTTTCGTACGCAAGACTTATTCCGTGCATGGGACAAAGTCCTTTTAAAGTGACAGGATTTCTCATTTCCCGTGGTTTTTGGAGCAGCATAACATGCAGGCTCGGCTACAAATAAATTCGCTACTGCGGAGCAGTGAAGCCTCATTCTTGGGGCCAAAAGGTGCATAAGAGTTTCACCTACGATGCTGTTGTCGATTGTGAATAGTTAAAAAAAAAACTGTAACTCAAAGGAAAACGCTGATCTACAACGAACATGAACTTCAGGTGTATTAAAACAAAATCCTCTAGAAAAAATAATTGGAAGTGAAAGTTAATTAGTAATTTATGATATTAAATAACGGAGGCAGGTGTACGTAGAGGTCACCTACTATATACTATTGTTACGTTAATGAAATGCAGGAGGCTAGGACTGGGCAAAGGCAGTACCTCGGACGAGGAAAACAGGTTATGAATACAAAATCTTGACGGGAAGTCCTTTAGGAAAAACTGTTATCTGAACAACTTGGAATTGAGATCATAAATAAATGTTTCGAGCAAGGAAGGGGCGTAAAAATGACTCGGGATCGAATCCAACGTCGGGTTTAAATATCAAAGATGCTGAGCAGGTTCATGGAGGCTGAGCGACCAGCGATGTGAATGGAATGTCCTCAACAAAGCAGGCACGAGTTTGAGTTGTGCTGTCGGTCTGGATTACTTACACCTGCTGCCTGGTTTTCCGGTTCATCGAACCTCGCCACAGCACCTGCTGCTACTGACCAATCAAAACCTAGATCATCTGAAATGTGACAAATCGTAATTACATACCTCAAAAAATTACGAAGCGATTAAATATGAGAAGAGTTTCATATGGGTATGAAACTCGGTCTCTCATATTCAGGGAAAAGCAATGAGGGTTCTAGAACGGGGTGCTGAAGAAGATTCGGTCCTAAAAGACAGCAACACGAAACTGGAGAAATTACATTAAGAAGAACATTTGGTTTGTACTCCTCACCAAATATTATTCGGATAATCGAATTAACAAGAATGGCTGGGGCATGTGGCATGTATGGGGGAGAGGAGAAATAAATACAGGGTTTTGGTGGGAAAACCTGATGGAAAGAGACCACTTGGAAAACCCAGGTGTAATGGAAAAATAATATTAAAATGACCTTAAGGAAACTGGATGCGATGACGTAGACTGGATTCTTCTGACTCTGGATGGGAATAAGCGCAATTTCTTGATTAGCAGAGAAAATATTAGCTTCATAAAGTATGCTGCACTGCGTCATCTATGAGCATCGCATTCTACCACACAATTTCAAATCTTTTACCATCCCGTGTCATATTTCATCAAGGATACAATGATTTTATCCCAGCTCTTACAATCACATGGTGCCCCGAAGTGTGGACACTATCACCACATACCAGAAAAGCCAAAGAAGTTTCGGGAAAATGGACAGTCTGAACGATGAACCGTCTTCGAGGAAAAGCACACATTTCACTTAAATTGATGTCTTAACAGGAATCATTTGCAGGTCACAGCTAGCTGCTGGTGTAACTCCCTTCGTCCTTTATACATCTTTATAGAAATGCATGAAGAAGTTGCTTGTGGGGGTGGGGGTGGGGGGCGAATGGTTTGATCGGTTCATACTGAAAACCTGGAGACTGAAACATCCACGAATACCAACCTCACCCACCTGCGTGTGGGCCCATATGCATGTGAAATATGGCTTCTCATATAACTGGAAAACCCAGATCGAGGGTTTACAGAAGAGGGTCTTGAAAATACATAGACCCAAGGGAGGAAATAATGGGAGGGTGCAGAAAATTATATACTGAGGAACTTCAACAAGTTGGCCGGAACATGTGGCACGCAAGCGACACTCGGAAATTAGTGCAAAATTTTGGTTCTAAAAACTGAAGGGAAGAGACCTGTTATGTCGAGGCTTATATGGGAAGATAACTTTAATACGTCATATAAAAATCGCGTGAAGGTGTGGATTAAACAGCACTGGCTCGGCGCAGCAGTGGGTTGTGCTACTTTCGGCTATCGTAACAACAGATACTAACAGACAATCAAAGAAGACGGGGAAGACGATCGCTTCGATTGTTATCACTAACAGCTAAAACGGCAACAATTCGATTTGCTGACGTGTCCACATTGAAAAGTGTTACAGTGCGCTTACTAGAGCTTCGCCATGTAACAATGCCGGTAGTACCAGAAATCGCATTGCGATGGAACTTGTCAATACATGTCAATTTTCGCTAAAGTCCCGCATGAGTTTCTATTACCATGCCTCGCCGAAACTCCCCCCCCAAGTACGAATGAAGTAACCACTGTTGCCAACGCGTTCCCTTTAGTGTTGTTTTTTAAGTACACAATACACGTATTTCGCGGAGCCTACGATGTCTCGGCTCGAAGAGATCGAACATATGGAAATTTTATGTCAATGAAAATACAAACGTACTCAGTTCTTGGACTGTCGTTATATTCAGTTCACACCCCACAGAAAACACCGGTGTTCTCTATGAGGTACGAAATTAATCTTTATATAAAATATACACACGTCAGCAATGTAATCAATCTTGAAAACGTCATGGGAAAGCAACAAATGCGTTCATTTTGCATTGATGGGTCACATTCCAACAATGCTTTTTGTGACGATAAAACGCACTTCGGTCTTCAATGTAAAGTGGGCGGCGACATTTTTTGTCAGATTTTAACCAAATTTATTTCCTCGACAGATTTTCATAAACGTAGCAAGTCTCAAATTTCACGAAATTCGTCCAGTGGGAACCGAGCTGATATATGCGGACACACAGGCACGACGAAGCAAAGAGGCTCGTTCCGCAAGTACGCTAACGCGCATAGAAATGAATCACATTTTCATGGCAAATACGCTCTTTCATCGCATTTCGCAGTATCCCGATATAATCACGCAAAAGGCAGCGAAGACGACACGACTCTTACATTGCGCACACATTTCCCGCTTTACTTTTGCTACGTGTCAGGCACAGGAAGAACTCGAAGTGACTTCCGATTAGACACAATAACTACCTCACTTAGCCTTCGATGTTGCCAAGTTATTTAACAATGCCCCAACAGCAGCCAGCGTTACTAGAATCTATGACGTGACGAACACTTGCCTTTAAGGGACAGCCGGTACCCACCGGCGTAAATAACCGGAACAGAAATTAATACTGCAATGGAAAACTAAGGGCTCAACACAATACCCACACACACACACAGGCACCAACACATTACCCAGAAAAGCTACATATAGATTATATTCAGAAATGTTACCCACAATGAGTACGGGAGAAAGTACACTGTAAATGTACAATGTAGTGTACAGTACACTTTATTATTAATTAATTTAATGTTGGTAATGTCTTACTGTGCGTAATTTACCAATTAAACTTTACCATACTTATGTTATGTTACACGAGTATCACATTATGTATAGTGTTCAGTATTATCTGCAGTTTCACGTAACGGCAGTAGGTCTTGGAATGTATTACCTGCGGATATGTGGGTCCGCCTGTATTTCATTTCACAATATCCATACATTCATAAGTGTTCGGATACAAAAGAGACAAGTCAAACTCTGAATGCCTGCTTTGAGTATGCCAAATACAGCTACAGCCCAATCCATTTTAGAAGTACAAGATTAAAAAAAAAAATAATAATAATAACTGTCCCTTCATTCAACCAAGTTTTTCTGGGTTATTATTTTTGATCTGAATACAGCACTATTCAAATATAATAAATTTAATAAATCATTATTCATGGTGCACTAATTGATGAAAATGTATGTTTGCAATGATAAGTGGGCTCTGCGGTACGCATGTCTGGTAATATAATATTAAATATGAACCTTTACTGTCCAAGAAGAAGGACCCTGTACAAGATCACAAACATTTTTCTCTCCCTACTTCAAAGAGCACATGGGAAAACAAAATTTTCATATTCATGAACAAACTGTATTTGAAAAACACACATACATAGACATGCACTCAACTTTTGACAATAAACACTGCCTCTATTGAGACATTCATCCCAGCAAAAAAAACTAATGCATCACAGAGCTAGGCAAAGAAATCTGCACCAAGTTCATGGAACCAATTAATCACTTCCAAAGCAAAAACTTTTTGAAAAGTCCAAAACACTGAATCAGAAGATACCAGGTCTGGACTGTGTTAGGAATTTATCTTAGTAATTAACCAACCTGTGCACGGGATGGCCACCTATAGGTGTGATGATACCAGAGGCTGTATAATACAATTTTGACCTCCTGATGATGAACACATGTGCTCGAAACATATAGCAGCATGAAATAAACTTATTGTAAAACAAAAATTTTGTACATCAAGTTGGTTAATTACTAAGATAAATATAATGAAATGCGTGGTCAGCAAAACATAAAAAAATGTGTTAGGAATGTTGCAATACTTCCCACCCATACCGGTCCAGATACTGTTTGGTCATCTGGGCTGAATCGGGTTATCATATTTTCAAGGAGGATGAAGGCACCATGGTTCAGCCATCCCAGCTTCTTTCTTTGAATGGCTTTCAGTTCATCCAGCACCATGCAGCAACAATGATTTTCTCATCTCTGAAGAGGAAGCTGGGCCCCTCAAAAAGTAGTTTGCAGCAAGAGTGATCAATTGGCTCTGTGCACTTCATACAGATTTTTTTTTATAAGGTCTGAAACACCATTTTTCTGCTGGGATGAATGCCTTAATAGAGGTGGTAAGTATAAGGAATAGTAGTATGCACCTCCACATATGGGCAGACGGCAGGGCCCTTGTGAATGTGCTAATAAACCTTCTGCTTCCTGAAAATGTGAGGAATTTCTTGACTAGCTGAGGAACTGTTAACTTTTCAAGGAGGACTCTGACCCATGGAGTTAGTGTTGCACAAACCTGTGTGTGCTGATAAAATCTGTTCATAGCAGGGGTCCCCCAGGTATGCTCCTTGGATCCCATGGAATTCAGTAATTACCAAGGCATCATGGTTATCAATTTTGCATATTTTATCCACCATTCTTCCCTCAAAGTCCAGTACATATGTATAGCAGAAATTATCTGAGACCATCAGTGTGGATTTTGATGTAACAGCTTAACTACCAAACACATTCTGCTAATTTATATACCTAAGCATAATGACAATACAATGTGGCAGATACAGTAATTATTTATATACCTCAAAAAAAGCCTATCTGGTTGCTTAGGAAGGCAGTTTTAATAATATTCCTATTTACATAATATATCTGCTATTGAGAATGGTCTTTAACAGTGCAACAGGGAGAGACTTATTCACCACTGCTTTTCAAATTTGCTATAGAATAAGGCATTAAGGTTTAAGGAAACCAGAAGAAACTGGAACTGAGAGGGACACATCAGCTTCTGTTCTACAATGATGTTAATCATGGTGAATACTATAATGAAAAACAAAGATGCTTAAATAGTTTCTAGTAAGTGCATTGCTCTAGAAGTATATGTTGAGAAAACCATTTTCTGGGATCATGTCTTGTCAACAGATTGTAGCAAGTTAAAACAGTTTGGAAGCTTTAAGGTACTAAAACTAATTAGGCATTGGCCAGAACAGCACAGTCAGTACAGCAAACTGCTATGGGCTGGAAGGTCCAGTGATCAAATTCCAGTGCAGGAAAGATTTTTCTGCACTATCTGGACCAGCTGTGGGGCACACCCAGCCTCTTGTACAAAGGGAACTGGGTGTCTTTCCTAGGAGGTAACGTTGCTGAGGCCTGCCACTGACCACTCACCCCATCTAGTGTTGAGGTTAAAAAAAGAATACAGCTATACTTCTACTCCCCCTCAGGATCTCCATGGCTTGTTCAACGGTGAACTTTACCTTACCTCTACTTTAACAAAAAATGTACACTTTTCAGAAAATGTTTGCTTACAATCCGACCTATTTCAGAGTAACAACCATCCTCAGGAATTACAGTAATACTGTCAGAAAATTATAAGATCATAACATATTAAAAGATAAAATGTAAATATAATTACAAGAAAAACCAATATATAAAAATAAATACAAAATGGGACAATGCATCTATTAATAAGTTTAAGTGACTGAGTAATGATCTTATGGATCTCATCATGAAGTGTCACCTACATATATGTATGGTACAAACACCTCATGAAGAAGGGTCACTGTCATCAAAATTGGGATGTGCCACTACACTCCTACCACCACCAGTCTGGTTGGAGACTGACATATTTCACCCCACCATGGCATATTATGAATGTAAAGAATGAATAATGGTGTTTAGTGGTGTATAATTGTTTTGTTACTTTTCATATGTAGCACTTTAATTATTTTTGTTCACATTACGGGGTTATGCATTGAGTGGTGTGGCTACTGGTTCTAGTTCACTGCACAAGAAAGAACAATGATGCGACATTCTTTACATAGCTGATTTTCTATATACTGGAGTGCCATGAGGCAAATGTTCTCTTTGAAGTTACAGTAAATTGTGTTACAAGCTTAGAGCTCCTGCTAACAGGTTTTTCTTTGAACTGTGACAATAAGAACTGTTGGTCTATGGCTGTGTATACAAAGTGAGTGAGCTGAGTTTAATTTGTAATTGGTCTAGGTCATAATTTACTTAATGGAGTACTTTGCAGCATTATTATTTCAATGACCTCATCTGAAATTCCAAATTTGTAAAGTAATACAATATCGCATATATCTTGGAAACAGGATGAGTAATTAATTTAAACTTTTAAGTGGCAACAAATTTGAAAATATAAACCTTTCATTCATAAATTTTATATATTACTGTTCTAATTTTAAAAAAATTGTAAGCAGGAGCTCTAAGCCTGTAACACACAGTTTACTGGAAATTTAAAGACAGTGTACAGCTTGCAGGACTCCATTATATAGAAAATCAGCTATGTAAGGAATGCCACATTTAGCATATTTCCTAGTGTGGTGAACTACAACCAGCATCCACACCACTCAATGTGAAACCCCATAATGTCAACAACTCTCCGTGGCCTTAGTCCGCAAGCGAACTATACCGACAGAGCGGCCGCTGCCGGTTGGCGAAGTTAGTGCCAACTTTTGCGGATAGAGGGGTGTCACGTGGTCAGCGCAACGGGTCCCCACAGCCGTTAATCTCTGTTTTCTAGACCTGGAGCCGCTACTTTTTCATTCAAG
>Ga0123352_10017071_pt1 | contig 11576 bp, 8 predicted proteins | sample TergutLab28metaG_FD_89700 | JGI IMG/M metagenome (GOLD analysis project Ga0123352, IMG submission 89700) | Labiotermes labralis P1 segment gut microbial communities from Petit-Saut dam, French Guiana - Lab288 P1 | ecosystem: Host-associated > Arthropoda: Insects > Digestive system > Gut ...
ACCCCTACCACCAATAAACAGTACATCAATTTCCTTTACGATAAGCACAAGCTGCATAAGATGCTATTACATTACATAACCCATTTCCCTTCTCGTCATCTTCATATTCATGAAGGTTTATGCTGCAGCATGTTCACCAACTCCATGCTTTCTTAAACAAGCACACATAAATCTTCTTTCACATACTCCATGCACATGTACAATATGCTTCCAGCAGCAGTAAGCACTGCTACTGCTACAGTTAGTATAATGGTTAGGATGCAAGAGAATCGCAGTGTATAAATTGGTTGGCCAAAATCAAACCCGCTGTAACAGTGCAGCATAATTTCAATCACACACATGGAAGGAATCCTGTCAGCAAAGTGATTTGACCCTCACATAACCAGTTTAAGAAACATAAAAGTGTACAAAACAGCAAATCACCTGGATGTCTGCACTTATCAGAAGATGATGATGAACACCTAAGGCTCTTGTGTCATCACAGTCAAAATAAGTCTACTGTTCATCTGAGATTGCAGCTGGCTATATATTAAATGGCAATCCAAAATTTCTTGCACATAAGGCCCAGATAGCATGCTTTTCAAATTTTGTCATAATGCATGATCATGTTACAGGCACTTTCTGTTGTGCTGAAAACATGCTATGGCAAACCCTGACCTGGATATGTTGCAAGTGTTTGTCTTACCACAAACTGATGGCACTGAAGAATAAGATAAAATTTTGTTTCAACATGACAGTGCTACAACCCACTTCAGTCATGAGGAACAAAAAAAGCCTGTAACATGAGATTTCCTAATCAGCATATTTGAAGAGGCAGACCAATTTCATGATGTCCAGACCTCTCACCACTGAATTTTTTGTGTGGGGATTTGTAAAAAATTTTCATTCACACACACAAACAAAGAAAATCTGAGATTCACATCATCTGCAATGAAGAATTAAGACTAGTGCAGCAGTCACTCGCAAAATGCTTCAAAAACATGGGAAGAAACTGAATACCATCCAGATGTTTGCAGGGCTATGATTGGCACATACTTTGAGATCTTTTATTATGTGCATGAAAACTTTATGAGTTGATGAACACTTTGAAGGAAATCCAATTTCTACAATACTTTTCTCATAAAAGTTATTGCATCTCGAAACTACGTCCACCATCTTTTATGACTGTGCTTCCTGCAATTCTTTTTCCTACACCTGTCATTTTTTATGAATGAATGGATGATATATTTAACTGCAATTGGGTGTAAACCCGGTGGCAGTGTCACACATTTACAGACCGAAATTACATATAACAACAACGATCAACACCAACAATACATAGAGCAAAACATTTACCCTACTCTGGGCGGAAGTCAGGATGCGGACCGTGCCCCGTCTTTGAGAGGAATACCCTAGCATTTGCCTTATACGTTGCCTTGAAAAATGATGGGTATTGGTTTCATTGTATTTGCCAGGATTCTTGAACACAAGAAATCGGCACAATTACAAAATAAGAAATATTATGTTCAGACCTTGATGACAGTAGTGATGGTTGCTTCTTAACACTAGAGGACCCGGCTGCTATTGCACGCTCCATTTGTGCTGCAAGTTTCGTACACTTCTTCATTAATGTTTGTATCACTTGACGAGCTCTCAGAACATCTTGAGCGGAATTGAGCAATTCTGTTCCAAGAAATTTTCCATCCTGGAACTTCTCCACCTGCAGTGAGAAATCAAATGCTTTTAAGCACCTTATACTGAACATCTGACATCACATGCCGTGTTAATGCTGGATGAGTCAAATATTTAAAATTCATAGAAAATACTGAAACTGCATCAGATTTTAAAATAAATAAAATACAGTGCAAGTTTTGAGGTTTTTCACACCAGTGTGGTACATGACTTCATTCTTTTGGGATACAACAGGGCATCATATCCCACAAGGACAGAATCCTTATATCAAATAGAGCAATGGACTCTGAGAGTTTTAGAATTCAAATAACAGAAAAGGGCTTGGCAACACAAATTTATTTATCTTTCTATTTAACTCATATACACTTTAATTGTATATATTTAAATACATTCGACATATTTAATAGTTAATACATTTGTCATTATAGATCCTGATGATGGCATGGCTAATGGGCCAAAACAGTAACTAACCAACAGGTACATCAAGTTGTATAAGACTGTTTATTAAATATGTTAAATTTGACTAAAGTCCAATGTGGATGTTTTATCTAAAGATCATCCTGCACTTAATTTGATAGAACAGAGGTTCACTTCTCGGTCCAGTTGCTGGCTATCCCAACTGAAAGATTTGTGACTTTGTTAGTTTCTGCACAAAAATACTCGGATATCATCTTAAAACAGGCTATGACTGCTGCCATCCATAGCACCTTCAAACATGTCATCACTACTTCCACCTATATTAGTTTAAAAGAGACCATTACTGCTTCCATTCATACTACCTTACAACAGGCCAAGACTACATCCATCCTTCTTGCCTTAAAAACAAGCCATAGCTGCTTCCACCTATATTAACTCAAAACAGACCATGACTACTTCCACCCACATTACCTTAAAATAGGCCAAAAATGCTTCCATCCTTATTACCTTAAACAGGTCATCACTACTTTCAGCTTTATTACCTTAAAATAGACCACGACTGTTTCCATGTTGTGACTGCTTCCATCCAAATTACCTTAAAACAGGCTGTGACTGCTTCTATCCATATTACCTTAGAACAGGCTATGACTACATTCACCCACATAACCTTAAAATAGACCATTACTGTTTCCAGTAATTTCCACTACTGTTACCTTCAAACAGGCCATGACTGATGCCATCCATATTACCTTAACCTTTTGGCGCCGGAATTATTTTTTTAATTTTAGCACACCTGTATATAAAATGTGAATAATACTGGAATCAAATATGTTAGAATTATGAAACAAACTGCATTTTGAAGAGAAAGAAACGGAGAGTATATACCGTGTTTAAAATATTCAGTACCCATATTTGTTGAATAAATATATAAAATGCAACTTTAGAGGTTAGCGGTGCGGTACGACCACTATAGTTGACATTAGGCGTCTAAAAGTTAAAACACGCTGTGACTGCTGCACCCATATTACCATAAAAATGGATATGACTGCTTCCACCATCCCTTCCAACTCATCATTCACAACCATCATGTTATTTAACATAATACACTCTGTGCAGATGAGATGGCATCAGTAAATAAACTTAAATAAGCCACCTTTTAGCCATATAAACATCAGCTGCAATGGTAGTGAGAATTAAAACTGCATCCCATATAGATACTCTGTAATGATCTGTAATTCATGTCACATGAATAGAAAACACAACCAAATCACAACAGAAAGATAGGTAATAAATCCTCTGAAGGGGTGGAACAGTTCAAATGTTTGGGAACAATCCTAACAAATAAAAAATGTATTCATGAATAAATTAAGATAACAATGACCTCAGGGAACACTTGCTATCATTCAGTGTGGAATCATTTGTCTGCCAGTTTGCTCTCCAAAAATATAAAGATTAAAATATACAGACCTATAATTTTGTATGTTGTTTTGTATGGGTGTGAAACTTGGTCTCACACTGAGGGAGGAACATAGGCTGAGGATGTTCAAGAATAGGGCGCTGAGGAAGATATTTGACCCTAAGAGGGACAAGGTAACCGGGGAATGGAAGAGAGTACATAAAAAGGAGATTTCTGATCTATGCTCCTCACTAAATGTTAAATGGATGATAAAGTTAGGATGAATAAGATGAGGTGGGCATGTAGCAGATATGGCATTGAGGAGATGTGTATACAGGGTTGCAGTGGGAAAACCTGAGGGAAAAAGACCACTTGAAAGACCTAGGTATAGATGGGAGGATAATATTAAAATAGGTCTTCAAAGAGTGGGATGGGGGAGGGGGGCATGTACTGGATTGATTTGACTCAGGAGAGGGACAGGTGGCAGGATCTTGTGATTGCAATTATGAACCTTTGGGTTCCATAATAGGTGGGAAATTTGTCTAGCTCAGGACTTGTTAGCTTCTCAAGAAGGACTCTGCTCTGTGGAGTGAGTGAGTGAGTGAGTGAGGGAGTGAGTGTAGTTAGTTATAAAGTGTAACATGTAAGACTTCAGTAGACTCATGAATTATTTATAACTAACCAATAATTAATGAATTAGAAGCCTTCACACTTGGTGCGGCACAAAATTCTGTTCCCTATAACACCTGCCGGCTATTGTGGGAACCAGAAGACCATAATACAACCTACACACGATGAAATTTAAAACACACGCCAATCAGTAACTGTAACATGTAACAAGGTCCACCATACAAGAAATAGCGACTTCTTCTACTCACTAGGTCTTTCCACCCGGTATAAGGCCGCTGTTGTATGATTGCCTCAGCTTTCTTTTGGGAACAGTGTGGCATAACACGCAACTCTCCAACTGTAGCTGTTGACAAAAATTCTAGTACCCCCTTCTTGTCCTCTGTCAGGTCATCTGAAATATCTTGATCAGAGTCATCACTGTAATAATAAAATCAGTGATATAAGTTTTTAGGTTCTCATGGCAAGTGTTGCTCACTTTTCAGTTTTTACACCAAGTAGTATATTTGGTTTGTACTGACTTCTCAGAGAACCATATTGCCTATAACTTCAGGGTGACTAAATTAGGTTTAGGTGGATGCTGAAGTGGTTCAGACACCAACCACAAACCAAAATGCTAAATAAGACTTGTGCACAGATTCAAAGATCCAAGAAGATTTCTTTTTTGGACCCCTCAGCCACTTAATGTAAATGTGCTATGTTCCTTTGAACCACTGTCAAACACTAATCCTGTGACAAAGCATCACACCCCAGAAGAACTAAATCCTCAATATGAATTAAATTTTTTGTTTTGCTAGACAGTGGCAGATGATCATCCAAATGAACAAAGGTAGCATTTTCTCATTTTGCACTTTCCAACCTCAGACAATTCATAAAAAAAAATATAATGAAACCCTTACTACAAGTTGATATGGAGTACTCCCAGAACACTAATTGATGCGGCATGCAGCTGCTCTCAAATCTGCCTTCCATCACGCACCACATGAAACTTCATTTTCCTGACATATTTTCAGTGTCATCCCACTCTATTCTGAAAGGTACTCTTTAACCCACAAATCAAGAAATATCTTGGTAGTCTCGTCCCTGATATTGATAGCAGGGAAAGGTGTAAAAAGCAATGTAAAAAATTTTATCAACAATGTCTATTTAAGTATTAAGTTATTACAATGTCTTGTGTACTGGTGTAGAGCATACAATATTGGCTTTAAAAAGAGCTATCATTGAGTCAGTTTTTCTAAGCCATTCCATAGATACAGTGTTCAAAAGTCAATCATGGCACAATTTTGACCACATATGAGAACTATGAGGTTAAATATCTTGAAAAATAAGTAGCATAAAGGCTCCAACTTCAAAATAATTAGTTTCTCCAGATACCCAATGAATACACAGAGTTAAAAAACAGTACAATACATAAAGTAAATCTTCCCATTTTTTTTGTGAAATATGATGTGTAATTTCCCATATAATGTCATATGATGTCTCTCAAAAATTATAAAAATTGATCCATCTGATCATACATCTATTACATGTAAATGTACCTTCTTTCACGAAGTCAGTGGTCAGGTACAACAATTAAAACTGAGCCTTGTGTATATTTAACTTAAAAATTTTAAAATAGTCTTTGGGTCTGTAAAGTTCCCACATGTACACAAAGAACAGTTAAATTACAAATGTCTGTTAAAACCAACTATCAATGCACTTCCCTTTGATGCTTATAATTCTATTATTTGCACCCCTTATATTTCATATTTTCCAGTTTTCTAGATGCAAAATTCTTTTATCTGCAGGTCAGTGAGGACTGCTTTGTAATAAAGTGACAGACATGGTTTTGTTCTTCCAGTTCTTATAACATGTAATCCATCTTATGAAGAGTAAATCTATTCTGAATTTGTATTGTGGAGACAAACTAAATATTCTTATACATGGTGAATCTGCAAGACCTAATCTATCTTCCTTCAAATCACTGCAACTGTAACAGACTGGACAAACTTTCAGTTGGAACCCCAATGTTAATGTAGAAGAGGAAGATTAAGGAGCTGTAGGAGACTGATGGAGGAGGAAGTTGAAACAGTAGCTACTAATACTGAAATGACAAAGGAATCCTAAGTTGTGTATTTATATTACAGTAGAACTCTACATATCTGAATACTGGTTATCCAGATTGGCTTGGACCTTCGGGCAAATTTGTCGAGAATTCTACAAAACTAACTCTTCCTGAAATTACCAGTTATCAGATCGAGTACAGTACAGTGTTATGCCTTCTAGAACTTCATATCAGGCTGGACAAGAGGATCAGATGCAGGTACATACTGTAAATAGTAACAGCAGAACTTCAAACTGCCAATGTAGCCTACTGTCAAAGAAAAATCCAATTATCCAGATTTTCTGTATATCCAGATGGCTCACAATCCAAATTAATCCAGATAGGTGGAGTTCTACTGTACTTTACTTACCTATCAAACACTCTCTCATCCTCATATGGATTATGGTTGTCATCATCATCATCATCATCATCCCTATCTTCCTCAATATCATCCATACGCCGTCGTTTTCCTAAAATGAAGAAAACCCAGACATTTACAACTCAGGATCTATACACAGGGAGAGGTGAACGTGAGATTTTAAAAACAAAATTTCCTTAATAACATATGAAATCATAAATTTATATGTTACACGTGAATTCACTGGTATAATTTACATGAATTGCTACTATGAATATAGGAGTGAACATTGACATTTTTCATTGCCTTAGGGATGCAGTCAGAATGAAACACCCCAAAAAAATGGAGAACCAAACAGTTCATTTCTCCTTCACAACAATGCTCCAACACGTTGGTTGGTTTTGGTCAAGGATTTCTTAGCAGAGTACAATGTGACAACACTGGAGCATCCCCCGAACCTCCTGGCCTGGCTCCAGCTGATATTCAACTGTTCTTTCAACTGAAATCAGCATTGAAGGGACAGTGCTTTTGTGATGCTGCTGACATCACGAAGAATGCAAGACAAAGCTGAAAAGTCTTTCACAAAATGGCTTCCAGGAATGTTTCCAACACCTCTACAGTCGCTGGCAGAAGTGTGTAGTTCCACAAGAGGACTATTCTAAAGGAAATGTAGCTTAAATGATTGTACTGTTCTGTATTTCCCAGAAATAAAGTGATTCCAGGATCATTTTAAAACTACCATATAAAATAATTGCTAAATTCATGTATTATATACCATCAAAATATCAAACATATTAATATGACAAGTTAATCAGTGAATGAATGCACACTGTGTGAGGCTTGATGTCATTCAGCACCTACTGGAAAGCATACAAATTGTGCAGATGGATCTGGGAAAATGAAAAACTGAGCTCTAGATGGAGACAGAAGACACGTCTGCCATACCCACACCTTGCATAAATTTATTACAGACATCAATTATTTCTGGCTTCATTTTTTTCAACCTTTCAGTCTTTGTTTTCCGATTCCACAGTCTCTGCTCTGTGCAGAGTTGAAATAAGCTTTACATCATGCTTATCTTGTCATACTTGTGGCAGAACTAGGCCTTTAAGTAAATGGACTCTTTTTTTCCAAGATGGTCTATTTTTTCCTTCATTTCAAGGCAAACTAAAGCACTTAGTACTCACAAGGTAAATACTGCAATATCACTACCAATTTCTTGCCATCATGCAAGCCAACTAAAAACATAAATGAATAAGCTCTCACTCACACAGAGGAAAGGCATGAAGGAGTATACACTTAACTTATAAACTTCCATAAGTTATTTGAAAGTACTAAACAAAATGTATTCTGTAGGTATTTTATTGATTTGCTGGCTGCGTGTTTACAAAAATACAGTCAGACAGAAATATGCTTTTCCTGACAATTTACAAAAAACAAGACCGTGGCAAATGCACACTTTTAAGAACCCTTGCTCCTAAGAGTGCATCCCCTAAGAGTATGTGCTTTGAAAATGTCACACTTATAGGTGATATCACCTTCAAACGAAGAATACTGTTCATGCCACTATCTTTGGCATTTAATGCACTGTGTCCAGTCTTCTGCACTTGGCTCTTCATATCTCTCACCACATCCTGGACAAAAAATGTTCCTCTGGTCTGTCTTCTTTCTTGAATATGATGGCTCTCCAGCATTAGGTCCAATGTAGAGTTTCTTTTGCTCTTTTTCTGTTAGTTATGCTACTCATGAGTGACTTTTAAAGGGAGAATACATCATTATCTCTGATCACCTGGCTGAACTGAATTTTGAAAAGTTCGTCCTTATAATTTCAAACAAGTCTCGTATTTTCCACAGTCTGTCATCTGTCCTGTCAACTCCATTCCTATTATTGTCCGTGAAATGTAGAAAGCGTAGTATGTGACAGTACCTAGCAGTGCCATCGTTTGTCCATAGAATGGAGTGCAAAGCTGTTCCATTTTCGTCCAGTAGTCCTCCAGTCTTGAAATGTATGTCCCATCTGTAATGTCAGAGTCAAAAACATTTCTGCTTCTGTCACCTCATGATGGGGAGAAGGTCCATCTTCAAAATTGTCTAAGAACTGGTGGTAGTAGCGATTCGTCTCCACAACCAGCAAAGTAACAATTTCCGTGAAGAACAGTGGCAGGACACTAAGTGGAGTGGACTCTGGGATTGTGTGTGCAGCTTCACTGCTTTTCCCATTGGGGGCCCCAATAAAGTTGTGCACTAAACACCGTCAGGGTTTAGGGGGCAGTATCCATTGAGAGGGTTGTGGCTGTTGACCTGCCACATTACCAACATCATCCTCATCTTCAGAGCTACTGGTGGAAAAATCTGGACTTGGAGGCTGTGAAAGGGAAGACCGTCGTGAAGGTGGGTGTGGCTCCTCTTCGTCCTACGACTCTTGTGATGCATAATATTTATCCTCGTCGCTGTCCAAATCCATTACAATTTCTCATACTTCATTTCAAGACAGCACACGAGCCCATTTCGCACACGAAACATCGCCACGTTACAATGTCAACAAAATTTCAGTACAGCTAACCCATCAAACAGCAAAATCTCTACTAGATGAAGTCTAGATGAATTCTGCAAGCTGCTTGGTGGTATAATGCATAGATCAGATATAATGTTCCCTTTCCCAACCTAAGAACCGTTACTCAGCTGCTTGTTAGTAATACCCAAAAGTTTTATTACCAAAACATTCCAGTCCATTTACTAAATGCAAGACATAACTAACTGCACAGTACATTTTCACGACTTACGACACTTATGCATTCATGGCTAATTGGGGTCTCTTTGGTAGCTGACTAAGTGTTTACACACAAATATGACAATGGACTGCTTTCATGAGTGATTCAGTGTTGAGACATTGTGCAGTCAGATAGAGAGGGCTGTCAGCATTGCCAAATGAAGGTCCTCTAAAGTAGATGTTAGCGTTTCTGGCATTACTAGATGCTACTATAGCGGACGTTAGTTAGTAAAGGGTTAAGTTACCCAACAAATCCTCAGTCTAGCAGCTGTAGCTTATGAATGGAGCGTGAAAATTGAGGCAGCAGTATCATGTTGTAAAACATACAGCAATTCCTGTACAGGCCTGAACAGGCCCTGAGGGTTCCAAGAGGTTAAGGCTCCCAGATTTCATGACAATCGGCACATGAAGGTGGTAATGTTGTCAGCCCTATGCACTGGCCAACTTTACCCCCCATGAAATATTCCTCATACTCTTTTCTGTCAAAGGCTGACTCGACCCTAGGACCACAGTGCAGGCAGAAGGAGTATGTCAATGAAAAATTTCAGTGACATGATCAGGAATCGAACCCACGGCCCTCCAGCTTGTAGCACAGTGCCTCAACCAAATGCACCACCGTGTGCCCCCTAGTGTTATGTAGTGCTCTGTGCAAAAGGAAACAGCATCCAGACTACAGTGTGGCATGTGACCATCCAAAATGAGGACTGGATCATCTTCAGTTCATTTGAAATAGTTTATGAAGTGTTTCCTTCCTGTTCCAAAGAATTTATAAACAAGATATCTGACATAATCTGCTAGTTCTTTTTCTTCTTCTGCCTGGAAAAATTTACTTCAAACGTCCCTAAGATGTTGGCACAATCCCCTGGAACAACCCATTACTGTAAAAGGATGCATTTAGTCATTTCACTCGTCAAAATTATTTATTTAATGATGCCCAAGGCACAAAAATTATAGTCTCCTACATCTGAGGCACCTGGACTTCAGTGAGTTTTAGTTATGTCCTTAAACTGGCCTTTTGTTTTGTACCTAGAGCAGTGGACACATTAATTTGGCTTTCTATATTTAAGATTCTCTGCCCTGCTTCGATGAGGTGGTTGACCACAGAAACAACTTTTCTCTTTGACTTTATTATGTATTTTGAAGCCATTTGAAAAGGCAGTCAGATTTCACAAAGAAATGAAACTAAAAGAAGGTTAAGAATTCACATATACCTATCAAAGAGCATTTCAGTTCCAAGGACTGCACGGATTGAACCACAGAGTGCACAGACGCCCTTAGGAACTCTTGATGTGCCTACTCTTTGATGCTAGCAATATGATTTTGGAAATGAAAGTTAGATAACAAAACAATTAAGAAACGAGAAATGTGTGTGTGTAACACAATTGCTTAGAAACATATCTTTTGAGCTATGCACAAAGACCATGTGCCAAAACATATCACTTGGTCTCAGGCATCAAGTTAGATATTTAAAAAATTACAACAAGGAAGATGAATTACTTCCTTACCTATTAAATGCACACAAATGCCAATCTTGCCCAACTCTTTCTACTACTTCCTCCTGGTAAAATGGCTAACAAAACAAGCTCAAAACAAAATGTGTCAGTGTCATCAGCTGTTAGAAAACCGGCCTGCACACTCTTACGTGACATTATTATATAGATAAAAATTCACAGTCCTGTGTTCAGTCACCGAATTGCAGGAGAAGTCAAAATATGGCACAAAATAAATGCAGTACTCAGAAGAGCTATAAATGAAACCAACTGTAACATTTGTTACTGTACAAAAATTTACAAGCAGGTGACTAAAGTAGAGGATAATGTTCAAGATCAGATACTCATCCATATACACAGTAAGGATTTTGTGATCATATATTCAGTCATCACAAGGTAGCATCCAGCACAGCCATGGCATGTGCCACATCATTAACACATGACTATGTCAGGGAATGGGTGGAATTGCTTCACCACTAAATTGTGCCAGCACTAGAGAAAGAGTTGGTTAAATGTATGTAAAAGGTCATCTACAGGGCCATATAATTTTCTAAAACACATCGGGAAAGACAACATATTATGAGCCTGAAGAGGAACTAATTTAGGTAGACCCATGTAGCCTGCAATACATATACAGGGTATTTCACGACTTTAGGGCATAACTGCAGGAGGTGATTTCCTAGGTCTTTGTGATCAAAAAAGTTCATATAAACATGTATCCGATTTTGGACGGTTACGGAGTTATGACCGTTTTTTAATTCCCG
>Ga0123352_10017072_pt1 | contig 11576 bp, 11 predicted proteins | sample TergutLab28metaG_FD_89700 | JGI IMG/M metagenome (GOLD analysis project Ga0123352, IMG submission 89700) | Labiotermes labralis P1 segment gut microbial communities from Petit-Saut dam, French Guiana - Lab288 P1 | ecosystem: Host-associated > Arthropoda: Insects > Digestive system > Gut ...
ATTAAGGTTGTTCATTCTAAATTTTAAAAATTTAAGTTGTGTTTCAAGGAGATGGAATCTACCATCATCTCCGCCATCTCCGATTTCTCGGCGGTGTATCAACTTCTGCCGGTATTTTTTCTGCCGGTGTTGCTGTTGCTGTTGGTAGTTTTGTCGGTGCTTCTGCGAGATAAAAAGCACGTACTTCCGAAATCGAAACAGGTGCATTTGCTCTAACAGATTTTACTCGCCAATAATATGCCGTATTTTCTCTGATATTACTTTGCAAAGCCAAATTGAAACTCGGACTTGTGGTTTCGCGTGAAGCAATCGGTTGCGTAAAATTTGCATCTTTCGCTATTTGCCACACATAAAAATCTGCTCCGTTTGCTTCCCACGCAAATATCGGAGTAGTATTCATATCACCTCTGTTATTTGTTGGAAAAATGAGTTGTGCCGGCTCGATTGTCGTCAAGCTTTCGCCAAGCACACGCGCCGGAAACAGATTTCCGAAACGGTCGTAAACAGCTACCGCTATTCTGTGTGTTGCCGGGCTTATTCCACCACGTAAAACAAAACTTGTTGTGTAACTTACTCCTTGCAAAAATTTCGGAGAAGCCAAAACATTCGCATCATTGCGATTAGCGTTTGGTACGGCGTAAATTGCAAAACGCACATCGAAATCGCCGTTCGGAGTATAATTCCAAGTTACATTTTGTCCCGATACATTCAAATTTGTAACCAAACCTTGCATCGGAGCAGGCTTCCAACCATAAATAGCAGTCAATGCCGGAAATCGAAAGAGTCCATCTCTTAACAAATTATATGTCGCTTGCGAAACTCCTCGATTCATGGTACGGAAAAATACCACACCCGGTGTTCCGCTCATATCCACATCGCGATTAATTTGTATTTGGGCAATTAATTCGTTAGGCATGTCATCGGCGCTGACACCGCTCATAGATTTTGTATGACTTGAGAAAAAATGTCTGCCAAACTGATTACTCACCTGCGCCCACCAAGCGGTGATTTCTCCGTAAGGATTAGTAGGATGTCCTCTACGCCAGTATATTTGCGGTGAAATATAGTCTATCGTGCCATCTCGAAGCCAAGCCACCGGACTGCTGGAAATATCATCTCGTTGCCAATCGTGTCCGGGCGAAACAGGAACGCCGTAATATGCCGCAACAGCTTCAACTCCGCCAACTGCAACACCTGCCGGACTAACACCCCACTGTATCCAAGGACTGATACTGTTAATACGCTCTTGTGCTATGCGTATCATTTCGTTTACGTTTTCACGTCGCCAATCCTCTCGCGATAAATTGTTGGGATTGTACGCGTCAAACTGCGCTTGATCCATCGCATCGGTTGTTCCGCTCTGATAAAAATAATCGTCGAGCACAATACCGTCCACATTGTAATTTCTGATGATATCCTCTATTACATCGGCTATATACTGTTTTACTTCGGGCATTCCGGGATTGAGAATTTTAAAATCAACACGGTTTGAAATTCCGGTGTAATCCAACAGCCAATGAGGATGTGTAGTCAAAATATCGGTTGGCAAACGTCCGAGAGTAGCCGTAGAGGAGGAATAACGATAAGGATTGAGCCATGCGTGAACTTCGATACCGCGTGGGTGCGCGTGTTCGATAAGAAATCCCAACGGACTCCAACCCGGGTCGGCACCGCGCTCCGAAGAAAGCCATTGACTCCAAGCCTCGCCCGGCAGATTAGAACGATAAAAGGCATCATTCATTGGTCTTACCTGAAAATAAATCGTGTTGATGTTGGCATCGTCCAATCTTTCCAGAATATCAAATAGTGTATTTTTTTGAATATTACGAGCGGCTTCACGCTCAGCCTCGTTTACTGTTACTCCATTTTCAATTATTGGAGCAGGTACTCTGACCGAGGGCCAATCCAAAGCCCAAGCGGTGGTAAGCCACACGGAACGAACTTCGCGTTTTGGCGGTTGCTGTGCAAATGTTGCGCACACTAAAAATAAAGCTAAAAAGAGAGTTGAAAACTTTTTCATTTGTAAATAATGTTTTTAAAATAGGGTAAAAAAATAGTTAGAAAATGATTGTATTCCGGCTCTTTATGCGTGCCGGTAGAAATTCGTTTCCGAAACGGTCAAGTACTGAAACAGCAATGTAATGCGTGGCAATAATTTCCGCAGGCAACGTAAATTGCTTACTGTATGAAATTCCTAAAATATGTGCGGGATTCTCAAAAACGTCAGCATTGTTTATTTTAGAACTCGGTATGGCATAAACTACATAGCGAACATTTTCGTTTTTGTACGTCCACGAAAGAGTTTGTCCCGACAGCGTAAGATTGTCCACCATTCCTTGTTCCTCAGCCTCTTTCCAATCCATTGCAGGCGGAAGTGCTTTGTATCTGAAATGATTTTCAGCCAAAAAAGGAACGTGTCCTCGTCTTATGAGCGTTTGTCCGCTCCAAGCCACAGTTCCGGGCGCGCCAAGCTCGTCGTACCTTCTGTTGATGTCGATTTGAACGCCGATTTCCTCGGGAGTAGTTCCAAAAGAATGGCTGGAAAAAAAATGTATGCCGAACTTTTTAGCCACTTCCGACCACCATTTCGCCAAAGGAGTATAAGGAGCAATTTCGTGGGTGGTTGTCCAATAAATCTGCGGTGAGATATAATCAATAGAACCTTCTGCCATCCAAGCCAATGGGTCGCTGTAAATTTGGTAGAATTGCCAATCGCTCGCCGGTACATCGGGTGGCTCTAATCCGAGCCTTGCAGTTCCGCCCTTGGCTACTCCGGCAGGACTCATACCAAATCTTACCCAAGGTGCGACAGCCTGTATTCGGTCATAGACGGCTCTTACCATTCTGTTGCAATTCTGTCTGCGCCAGTCGCTTTGCGACAAGGTGCTGTTTGGATTTTCTGCCAGATAGGCAAGATACAGAGCGTTATCTAAAAAATAAAATTTCCCCGGATAGTTGTCGGGAACTCGATTATCGGCATAAAAATAGTCGTCCATCACAATACCGTCCACATTGTAATTTCTGATAATATCCTCTACCACATCGGCAATGCGCTGTGTTACTTCGGGCAATCCCGGATTCAGTATTTTTACATTTTCGTTGTACGCCATCACCCATTCCGGATGCGTATTTACATAATCGTAAGGCGTAGTAGCGGCTAAGGCTTGGGCTTCGTTAAATGAAATTCGATAAGGATTAAGCCAAGCGTGCAACTCCATTCCGCGTTTATGTGCCTGTTCGATAGCAAATTCAAGCGGGTCCCAACCCGGGTCTGCTCCACGTTCGGTGGATAGAAAATGACTCCACGGCTCAAACTTCGACCTGTAAAAAGCGTCGGTGTTGGGGCGCACGTGAAAGAAAACAGCGTTGAAATTTGCTGCTGCAAAGGCGTCAAAGTACTCAATGATTGCATTTTTTTGAATCCGGCGGGCTGCTTCCCGTTCCGCTTCGTTGGTGCCGTCGTACGCAGGAACGCGAACTTCGGAAACCCAAGTACTAAAATTTACTGTGTGTAACCATGCCGCCCGCATTTCGCGCTTCGGCGGTTGCTGTGCAAATGTTGCACACGCTAAAAATAAAGCTAAAAAGATAAGTGGAAATTTTTTCATATGAATATAATTTTAATGTTTCTGTTTCAAACGGCTTTTCTTTTTATCAAAAAAATCACACAAAGATACGACATTATTTCAAATATTTTGAGTGCAAAAAATATGTTGTACAACAGGTTTTTGTGTTAAAATGGATAAGTATCGCGTAGTTGATGCAGAAAATTATGATTTGCGCAGATTTTTTAAATCTATGCAACATAAAAATCGGCGATTTTTTGCGTTTTTAATCTGTGTTATCTGCGCGCTAAAAATCTGAATTGAAAATCGGTGTAAGCCAAATTTGAAATCAATGAAAAAATGCGTACTTTTGCAATCCATTTAAATTTTCAGGAAAAAACCAATGAAAGATAGAATAAAGCAGTTATTAGATGAAGTAAATCAATTAGTTGCAAACAATTCCGACGAATTGGAAACGCTTCGTATCAAATATTTGAGCAAAAAAGGCGAAATATCCCGACTTTTCGACGATTTCCGCCATGTTGCGAATGAGGAAAAAAAAGAAGTCGGACAGTTGCTTAATCAGCTGAAAAACACGGCGCAAGACAAAATAAACGAACTAAAAGAGCGTTTCGGCACGGCGCAAAACACCGACCAACAACTCGATTTGACGCGCACGGCAGAGCCGATTAAATTAGGAACTCGTCATCCGCTTTCGCTGGTGCGCGAGGAAATCCTCAGCATTTTTTCGCGCATCGGATTTACGGTTGCCGAAGGTCCTGAAATTGAGGACGATTGGCACGTTTTCGGCGCGTTGAATTTTCCACCCGAACATCCTGCTCGCGATATGCAAGACACGTTTTTTATCGAACAAAATCCTGATATAGTTTTGCGCACGCATACTTCGTCGGTGCAAGTTCGCGTGATGAACGAGCAAAAACCGCCAATTCGTATGCTTTTTCCCGGACGAGTTTATCGCAACGAGGCAATTTCGTATCGCGCGCACTGCTTTTTTCACCAAATCGAAGGTTTGTATGTGGATAAAAATGTGTCGTTTGCCGATTTGAAGCAGGCTTTGCTTTATTTTGCGAAAGAATTGTTTGGCGCAGACACGCAAATTCGCTTGCGACCATCGTATTTTCCGTTCACTGAGCCGAGTGCCGAAATGGATATTTCGTGTTTTTTGTGCAAAGGCAAAGGTTGTCCGTTTTGCAAACATACCGGTTGGGTGGAAATTTTGGGTTGCGGAATGATTGACCCGAATGTGCTGAAAAATTGCGGTATCGACGCTGAAATTTATTCGGGATACGCTTTCGGAATGGGTGTAGAACGCATCACAAACTTGAAATATCAAGTGAAAGATTTGCGCTTGTTTTCCGAAAATGATGTAAGGTTTTTGGAACAATTTATGTAAATGCCTGAATCAGGATTTACAAGATTATAGGATTTTAGGATTTAAAATCAAGTTAATCCAAAAATCCCATAAATCTTGATTCAGACTTTTATCCTGTTATAATGACAAAACAGCAATTTTCCGTTTTCGTCGCGGAGATGCATTCCGTTGCCTTCGCAATAGCGGAACATATTGCAGTTGGCGCATTCGTCTTTTTTCATCCATTTTCGGTCGCGGAAAGGCTGAAAACGGTTTTGCCACACTTCCCAAAAATTTTCTTTGTAAATATTTCCCTGATTGAAATTGGCGCGAATGCTCGGACAGGCTGAAATTGAGCCGTCTGCAAGTACCGAACCGACATTTACGCCGGCTTGACAGGTATAAAAATGGTCGCGCACTTCCATTTCGTAATTGCCCAAAAATCCCTCGCAACCGTAACTGACGTGAATTTTTCCCTCTTTTCGCGTGTCGCGGATAAAATTGAGTACGGCGGTAAAATCGTCGTCGGAAAGTTGAAATTCGGGATGCTGCGCGGCTCGTCCGACAGGAAAAATGGTGAAAATACGCCAATTTTTCACGCCGATTGAAATTAAAAACTCTTTAAATTCAGCAAGTTGCGAAAAGTTTTTTTGATTTACGCAAGTTACAATATCCCAAACTATTTCCTGCTCTTTCGTGAGCATTTTTACGGCATTGAACGCGTTTTTGTAACTGTTTGCGTGTCCGCGAAGCCAATTATGCGCTTCCTCAAATCCGTCCAAACTAACCGTTATCGAGTGCATTCCCGCGCCCAAAAGCGAGCGCAACCGCTTGGCTGTAAGCGACATTCCGTTTGTAACAATTCCCCAAGGAAAACCGCGCCGATAAAGTTCTGCACCGCATTGTTCCACATCGGCGCGCATCAGAGCTTCGCCGCCTGTGAAAATGATGAAAGTCTTGTTGGGATTGACGTGAGGCGTAATTTGGTCGATTACGCGGAAAAAATCGCTTGCCGGCATATCGGGTTGGTCTGCCGAAACACGACAATCGCTTCCGCAATGCTTGCACGCGAGATTGCAACGCAACGTACATTCCCAAAACAACGCGTTGAGTTCGTGAAGTTTAACTTCGTTTTTACGCAATCGGCGAAAAAGTTCCAAGCCAATTCGTTTGCGCAATGTCGGTTTTTTATTCATTTTCGGTTTTGATTTTCGGAGTTAAAGCAACATCTACAATGACAACTCTACGATTACGTTCGTCAAAATTCACAACAACAGTTGTGTCGCGAAACGCGCCGTTTCTCTCTCCGTCGATATCCTGAATTTGAAGGACGAGAGAACGCGGCGAAGGATTATTCAAGATTTTAACAAAATCTCCGTTCTCGGCAGAGTACACGGATATTGTTCTAAAATCGGGCGTTGGCACGCCATACAATGCTATCGGCTTACTGCTTGGCGGTCTGTTTGACCAACCAGAGCCGCTTACACGAATTCCATCAATAGCTTGTCCAGTTTCCGCGTTTGTGATTTTTCCTCTCACAACAAATCCGGGTTCATTCGACTGACAAGCCGAAAATCCCAAAAATGCTAACAACGCCACAAGCAAGGCGTTGATTTTTTTTAAAAAAGAACGATTAAGTTTGCTCATAATGATTTTATTTTTTGTTGTATGAATTTTTTATTCATTTTCGGTTTTCGGAGTTAGTGCAACGTTGATAACGGCGGTGTTGCTTCCGGCTTCAAATCTCGCAACCGCATCTGTGCTGTAGAACGAGCCATTTTTTTCACCATCAACATCTAAAAAATGAAGCCAAACACCGCCAGTTGTATCGTTTACAACTTTAACAAAATTTCCGTTTCTGTCGGAAAAAACAGGTTTTACATTAAAATTTGGCATTGGAGGACCATACATAAATCCAAATTCTCCGGTAGATACACGAATTCCCTCAATAGTTTGTCCGGTTTCCGCGTTTGTGATTTTTCCTCTCACAACAAATCCGGGTTCATTCGACTGACAAGCCGAAAATCCCAAAAATCCAAGCAACGCCACAAGCAAGGCGTTGAATTTTTTTAAAAAAGAACGATTTAGTTTGCTCATAAGATTTTATTTTATGTGTTATACAATTTTTATTCTGTATCTCTTTCGGTCAATTTCACATTGATAGTTTTTGTAAATTCACCGCTAAACCAATTACCGCTTGCCGGTTTTGTTTGCTCGAAATTGCGCATTTCAAGTTCAATCACTTTGTCGTAAAACCAACCGTTTTCAATGCTGTCGATATCCGTAACGTGCGCAAAAAGCGGCATATCGCGATTTCTTGGAAAACCTTGATGTAAAATTGCAAAATTTCCATTAACATCGGTTGTGTCAATAAATTGCAGAAAATGAGGAATTTCCACATCGTCAGGAATTGCTTCGCTGTGATTGAGAATTTGCACTTTTATTCCTTTGATTGCCTCGCCTGTGGCTTTATCCACAACTTGACCTTTAATTTGATAATTGGCGTGAGGCGAGCCGTATTCAACTTTGCCAATAATATCACAACCCGAAAATCCGAGGAATCCAAGCAACGCCACCAAAACGGCATTGAATTTTTTTACAAAAGAACGATTTAATTTTTCCATAAGACTATTTAGTGTTTGTTGATTTAATACAACAAAAATCGTGCTAAAAATGAGTTTTTTTGATATTTTTAAAAATAATTTCAAATGTTTATGCTCTGAAAGAGCTGTATCATTAGCGCAGGGCAACGCCCTGTGAAATAGTAATATACAAAATGAAGCCCCAACGGGGCGAAATCACTAATTCCACAAATAGCGTTCATCATAATCTACCTTATATTTTTTCAAAAAAGCCAATAATTCTTGTTGAAATGTGCGTTTTTTGTGGTGTTGTTCTTGTTCTACGATATAATTTACTACTGTATCAAGTTCAAATGGATTGACAGAAAAAATGCCGTAACCATCTTGCCAATAAAACTTTTCGTAGGCTTTACCTTTGGTTTTTATCCATTTTGAGGACTCTTTTTTTATTTCCTCCAACAGCTTTATTTGTGTTATTTTTTTCGACAGCAAACAACAAATATGAATGTGGTCTGAATGTCCTCCTACTCGTATTGGATTGCATTCCAGAGCTTTGCACACTCCGCCAATATATGTCCAAAGTTCATTCTCGATATTTTTATCAATAAATGGATAGCGGTTTTTGGTGCTGAATGTGATATGAACGTAAACTTTTGAAAATGATTGAGGCATAATTATCTGAAATTTAATTGATTTCGCCCCGTTGGGGCTTTGTTTTTGTTATTACGTTTTGATAGGGCGTTGCCCTATCCTATTGACTAAAGCCTTTCAGGCTTAACAGCGATTTGAAAACAGAGCCTGAAAGGCTCATATCAATAGCGTAGGGTAACGCCCTACGAATGTGAAAAAAAGCGAATAAAGCCCTGAAAGGGCGAAATCATTTTTTAATACTTCACAAGGAAAACAGACTCCAATTTTTCAATTTTACACTGACTTTCACATATCCACAAAAACAAAAGTATTGGGATTCAGTCCGATATTCTCTATTTTGTAGCGCAGTTGTCCGTTGCGGTTGAAGCTGAAAACTGTTCCGTTGACAGTGTGATTTTTTGCATCGGCGATAAAAATATTGCCTGTAATCGGATGTGCGAAAATGGCAAATGGTCGTTGAAAAGTTGTGCCGTCGGTAATGAATTGCTCGGAAATAACTTTTTTGTTGATACTGCAAAAAACTTTCACCCAATAATTTTCAGTCTGGAAATCAAAGTTGTACATATAAACAGTATCGTTACGAATGACGAAATTTACCACCGCCAAATCGTCGAATGTTTGGACTAATTCATCCGTTCTGCTGTCGATTCGCTGAAATTTGGGTTGTATATCGCCGTGATTTCCGCGCGAAACAAGAAACACATCGCCTCGACTGTTAGCTTTTATCCGATGCGGATTGATGCCGACTTCGATGGTATTTATTTTCCGAAAAGTTTCAATATCAATCACCGAAACGGTATTGTCGAATCCCAAACCTGCGTGCGCGTCCAAACCGCCCGAATTGGAAACGTACAATTTTCCGTTTGCAACGGCAATTCCGTCGGGATTTCGACCGACATCAATCGTTGCTTCTACCTCGAAAGTTTGCACATTGATACGCGAAACCGTTCCATCGAACGAACAAACATACACTTTGTTGTTGTAAAACACGATATTGCGCGGTTGTCGGGCAATTCGCCGACCGTTTTCCTCGCGAAACATCGGAATTTGCCGAATCGACCTTCCTGTAATCACATCAACCACTTCAATTTGCGACGAAACATTCACGACAATCCACAACTGATTGTTAAACAGCACCATATCATTTGCCGTATCGCCCAATCCGCGTCTGTTATTGCCGAATTCATTAAAAAAATCGCGATAAAGCCGCTGCGTGTTGAAATCGATGCAAACCAACGTGCTGTTGTTCGAGTTCATTAAACCTTCGCACAACACAAACATTCGCCCTCTATCGTTGCGTGCTGCATCGGGCAAATCGGTCGGAACTTCCACATCGTGCATATCGTTGCACGAGGAGAAAATGAGGATTAAAAGGAAGTAAAAAAAGAGGTGTTTCATTGTTGTTTTTTGTTTTGGCACGCAGATGACGCAGATTTTTAGGATTTACGCAGATTTTGAAATTTACATTGTTGATTTCAAAAAATAAAATCTGTGTAAATCCTAAAAATCTGCGTCATCTGCGTGCTTTTAAAATTACAAATCATTTTTAAGTAAAAAATCTCTCAAATTCAAATGTTTAATTCCGTTAAAATCGCTTTCTCTGAAAAAATCATCGAGCGTTACAACATATTTCGGATAGTTATCGGGAATTGCCTGTAAATTGCCGAATTCTCGTTTTTGCGTGTTTTCATCTGCCAGTAAATAAGCGACTTGAACATATATTTTCTTACTTTGTTTTATTCCGACAAAATCAATTTCAATATTATCTTTTTTACCGACAAATATTTCGTATCGAAGGTTTTTGAGATGCAGAAAAACAGCATTTTCCATCAGTTTATGAATATCTCGCTGCAAATTAAATCCAATTTGACTGTTTCGCAAACCGATGTCCTCAAAATAATATTTTTCGCCGATTTCAAATTTTTTCAATCCGGCAACATCAATCCGACCTACTTTATTGATTAAATAAGCATTGCCAAGCGAGCGCAAATAATTGATAATCTGATTTGTAGAAATATCCGTTCGTTGTGATTTCAGGTATTTGCTAATGTTGTTTGCCGAAAATAAACTACCCACATTGTCGGCTGTATAATGCAACAATTTTTCCAAAAAATCTACATTTCTGATATTTTCGCGCTGTACCACATCTTTCAAAATAATGGTAGAATATACATTGCGTAGATATTCAAAAGCATATTCGTCTGTTAATGAGAGATTTGACAAGTACGGAAGTCCGCCGTAAGTTAAATACAACATCAAACTTTTAGCCTCGTTTTCCAATTTGTGAAACACCAAAAATTCTTGATAATTAAGACTTTGAATATGAAATTCGATGTATCTGCCAGCCAAATAAGTGGATAATTCTGACGAAAGCATTTTCGCATTGCTTCCTGTAATAAAAATGTCGCAAATATTTTTGGCGAGCAGACTTCGCAATACATTTTCAAAGCCTGCAATGTCTTGAACTTCATCAACGAACAAGAAATTTGATTTGCCGGAAATAAACTTATCTTTCAGATAATCAAACAAATCGCTGTCGTTTCGTATTGTCCGAAATTCCTCAAATTCCAAACTGATATATACAATATTCGCATCGGGCAGGCTTGTTTTTATTCCCTGCATAAGTTGCAAAAGAATGTGGCTTTTTCCTACTCGCCGCTGACCGGTAAGCACTTTTATCACATTTTTGCCGATAAACGGTTTTATCCGTTCAATGTAAATAGGGCGATTAATTGTTTCCATCTGTTTATTTTTTACAGAATTACAGAATTACAGAATTCGAGTCAAAATTCTGTAATTTTGTAATTCTGTGATTTATAATCATTTTATTAGTTGTATTTAATAAACGGTGCAAATATACGAATTTTATTAATCATAACTAATAAACGAGCCAAATTCTCCATTTTTATTAATCGTAACTAATAAAAAAATCATCCTGCCCAACCTTCTCTATCCAAATTCCGATAATTTATTGCTTCGGCAACGTGATGCGAGAGGATTTTTTCGGAATTGTCCAAATCGGCGATGGTGCGCGAAACTTTCAAAATGCGGTCGTAAGCGCGTGCCGATAAATTGAGTCGTTGCATTGCGTTTTTCAGCAATTCCGAACCTTCTTTGTCGGGCGTGGCAAATTCGCGCTGTTGCTTCGACGACATTTGTGCGTTGCAATGCACACCATCAATATTTTCAAAACGCTGTTCTTGTATCTGACGAGCTTTTATTACTCGCTCACGCACTATTTCTGAATGTTCGGATGGTCGCATTTCGGCGAGTTTCTCAAACGGAACAGGCACAATTTCGATGTGAATATCAATTCGGTCTAAAAGCGGTCCCGAAATTCGGCTCAAATATTTTTGTACAATACCCGGCGCACACACGCAATCTTTGTCGGGATGATTGTAATAACCGCAAGGACAAGGATTCATC